>Ga0222713_10000407_pt1 | contig 48443 bp, 105 predicted proteins | sample C33_649DmetaG_FD_165061 | JGI IMG/M metagenome (GOLD analysis project Ga0222713, IMG submission 165061) | Estuarine water microbial communities from San Francisco Bay, California, United States - C33_649D | ecosystem: Environmental > Aquatic > Marine > Unclassified | place: USA: California...
CAATCGTGTCTGCACTACACACAACCGCTGCACCAGTAGGAGCAACATCAGGATCTTCATCTTTGACAATTGCAACTGGTACAGGAACAACCGCAACATTTTATGTCTATACAAAGACAACCGCAATCGGAACAGTTGTAATCAACAACGGCGGAACCACACTCACCTATTATGTACAGGGAACTGCTGGTAAGATTAATACTCTTACAGTATCTGCCCCTGCTTCAGGTGCTGCTGGAACAAAGCAAGATATTACAGTAACTGCAACAGATACATTTGGTAACAAGGTATCTGGTAAATCAATTACTGCAACGGTCTTTGCTGCAACTGCAACACTAGACTCAGCAACAGCAACAACAGGTGCTACACTTTCAGATTTTGGAGTTGCAAAGTTTGTTGCAACACTTCCATCAACTGGAACACGTTCACTTATCACATTTGCTCCAACAACTGCTGGAGATGCAACAACTGCTGATGTAGTTGGTTTGCCAGCACGAGCACTTGCACCATTTGCAGAAATCGCAGTTCGTGATCTAGTATCAGAACTTGCTGCTGAAAAGGCTGCAAAAGATGCAGCAGTTGCTGCTAAGGCTGTGGCTGATGCTGCAGTTCTAAAGGCTGCTGCTGATGCAGTTGCTGCTAAGGCTGCTTCAGATGCTGCTCTTGCAGCAGAGAAGATTGCTTCTGCTAAGGCTCTTGCTGATGCAAAGGTTGCTTCAGACAAGGCTCTTGCTGACGCTGTCGCTGCTAAAGATGCACAGATTGCAAAGTTAACAGCAGACAACGCTGCTGCACTTGCATCACTAAAGGCATCATTCAATTCACTTGCAAAGAAGTGGAATGCAAAGAATCCAAAGGCTAAGGTTACTTTAGTTAAGTAATTAGTCCAACACTAAAGGGGTTGCCAATTACGGTAGCCCCTTTTTTGTACAATAAAATGATATAATAACCCTATTAGACATTGGTCTATAAGGGGGAAGGTCAAATAAAACGTTTAACAAGAATAGTAACAGCCACTTTATTGGCCTTTGGATGGCTTCTAATAGCCCCTACAGAGGCTAATCCCAACGACCCTATATCAGTTGCTGCCCAAGAAATAGAAGACCTTAAAGACAGCGTAGATGACCTTGGGTACAAAGATCAATTTAACAACTTTATTAATATAGCAGAAGATAAATACGACTCTGCCGTTGATGCTAAACAGAATAGGGACGATGCTTATGCTGCACATGCCACTGCTGTTTCTGCAAAAGCCACGGCACTTCAAGAAAAAACCTTAGCACAATCAGCAGTAGATGGACAAACCGTTACAGTAGCCACAGCCCTAGAAAATAAAAATAATGCTCAGGATGCCCTTGATATAGCAAACATAAATTTATCTACAGCACAAGCATCTGTACAAGGCGGAGTAGGACTTGAATATACTGTTTATCATCTGACTAGAGGATTTGGCGGTGTTGCTGTGCCAGATGCAGTCATATGTACTGGAACATGGAATTCAAACTCAATGAATCTTCCAGTATGCGGAAACAGATATGAAAATTTTATTGTTAAGTTTACTGGAAAAATTACTGTACCATCACACTGGACTTCTACATACTTTGCAGGGTACACAGATGATGGTTTTAAAATGTATGTTGATGGACAACTTGCTGTTAATAATTGGGTAGAGCAAGGAACAACATGGAGTCCATATTCTCCAGTATATAATGTAAGCCAAGACAAGACTTTAGATGTAGAAATATGGTGGTATAACGGCGGAGGCCCAGGATCCTATCATCTTGGATGGGCAATTCCTGGAGGCTGGACTGGAGCAGGATGTGATTATACTGGTGGATGGGGAGTAGGATTTAGTTGTAATCTTAATACATTCTCTCATGGAACTCAGGCAACTCAAGAACAAATTGATGCCTACAATTCTGCATTAGCAACAAAACAATCAGCACAGGCAGTATACAATGATAAACTAAGCATTTATAATCAAGCAGTTTCAACACTGAACACATATAACCAAACCCTGACAACTAAAACTAATAACTATAATACTGCTGTATCAAATGCAGCAACTGCATTACAAAATAAAAAAGATGCAGAAGATGCATACGATCAGTCAATTGTAGATTTAAATAATGCCATTGAAGATGCATGGGATTATTATTATGAGCAGGCACAACGAGAACTTAATGCTGCTATTGCTCAAGCAGCAGCCAATGCTGCAGCAAATCAGCCTACCCCAGAACCTTCTCCAGAACCAACTGAAGAGTCTACGCCAGAGCCTAGCCCAGAACCTTCCACAGAGCCAACTGAAGAACCAACAGAAGAACCTACTCCAGAGCCCTCTCCAGAGCCCACAGTAGATCCTACAGATGAGCCTACGCCAGAGCCTAGCCCAGAGGTTACACCAGAGCCAGAGCCAACTGATGAGCCAGTTGTAGACCCAACCGAAGAGCCTACACCAGAACCATCACCAGAGCCTGGACCAGAACCAGAGCCAGAAAAGAATCCTTGGACTGAGCCAGATGTAGAAATTGAAGATGAGGTTTTAGCAGCACTTATTCCTGAAAAGGGAACAGGAACTACGGAAGATCTATCTGGAGTTATTGCTAACCTTACAAGCAAAGATAATAAGTTAGTTACTCTTTCCCCTGAACAAATTACAGCAGTTAGCCAAACACTTAGAGCATTAACCCAAGAAGCAAAGATAGAAGTTGCAGAAGACCTTGGTATCAAGCCTTCAGAAGTTGCACAAATTGCTGAACAAATGAAGTCTAATCCAGCACTTGCAGAAGCATTTGTTGAGTTCTCAGAAAGAGCAGGGGATGCAGGAGAAACCCCAATGCCATTTACATTAGCAGATGCAGTAACAGAAGTACAAACAGAAGCATTCTTAGCAGACCCACTTGGAGCATTATTCGAAGTGGATGTTACAGAACTCCTATCTAATTTCTCTGAGTTAGGTATGGATATGACAGATGATCAGAGAGAAAAAGCACAGGAAGTAATTATCCCAGTAGTACTTGTTTCTAACATAGTATCTACGGTAATTGGAATGAGGAGGTAATATGAAAATAATTAAGAAGGTTGTAAAGGGATTTTTTACATGGCTTAAGGATGCTGGTGTAGAAATAATTGCTCAGGCATTTACTCTCCTTGGATTCTTTATCGCTTGGTTAACCCTAACAGGATCAGCAAGAGATATTGTTGGCCTTGCAGTATTAATTACAACAGTGGTCTGGTTAATATCAATACCGCTTAGAAAGGAGGACTAAGATGGCAACTAAAAAAATAGTAGAGGCTCCTAAGAAAGAGAATCCACAAAAAGCATTAACAAATGTGTTGATGAGAATTGTAGCAGTGTTTGCAGCGTCTGGTCTCTCAGTACTTGGTGCTGGAGCAGTAGTTGGAATTGACACAATTCAGGCAGTAATGCTTGCTGGTTTGCTTGGTGTTGCTTCTGTTGTAGAAAGGCTTGCAAGGGCTTTTTTGGACGATGGAAAACTCACACTATCAGAAATAAATGAAGCATTCAAAACGGTAGACAAAAAGGCTAATTAGTCATTTTTGAGCCTACTTGACGGCCCCTTTAGAGAATGGTATACTTGACTATACCTATCTGGAGGGGCTTATTGCATGACTTGTATTGCTGTAGTAAAACATGACGGTAAAGTTTATATGGCTGGAGATCGTGGGGCATCTGACGATAATACTATCCTATCACTTGATGCACCCAAGGTTTGGAAGATAGGTCCATACCTTATTGGCTATGCTGGTGCGATGGACGGAGAAAGAATTCGTTATAATTTTAAACCATCAGCCCCAAACATTAAAGACACAGATAAATTTATGCAGACTAAATTTGTTAAAGAACTTCGTGAATTTTATAACGAGTTCTGGGTTGATACATCTAAAGACGGAGACCTGGGATTAATTGTTGCAATTCGTGGAGAAATATATGAACATAGTTCTGGAGATATGTCTTTATCTAAGTACACAGTTCCATATCTAGCCATGGGTTCTGGAGCAGAGTATGCGTATGGGGTTTTATATGCTACAGATAAACAAAAAAATGCAAGAAATAGAGTTCTTCAGGCAGTTAATGCAGCCATAAAATTTAGCCCATCCTGTATGGGTCCAGTTGACATTGTCAGTGCTTAGGGGTATAATTATTATATGTTAGAAGAAATAGATCACGACGAATTTTCTATTTGGTTAGAAAACGGTATTAATAGAGGGTGGATTACAGAACCGTTCTGTAACACTCATGATGGAGATCCATACATGACTGCTGAAGAACAGCAGGAATGGGAAGACGGTGGAGATCCATGTCAGGTAGTTTTTAAAATAAAAGAATAAACAAACAACAAACAAAGGATAAAATAAATGAAGAAAGCACTACTAGCACTACTATCAGCACTACTCGTAATCACTACAGTTCAGCCAGTACAGGCAAATGATGAAAGAGTCTTGGCAATCATTGACTCTGCTATTAACTCTAATAACTTCCCTCAAATTATTCATGAGGTTTGCTTTACTACTGTAAAGTCAAAAATTGCTTCTCAAAATATGTCTTGCCCTAATGGAGAATTATTTATGGAAGGCAAGGGTGCAGCATCTGCCCCATGGCCAACATCAATCAACAATGCTACCTACCATGGCGATTCAATGGTAAAGTCTGCCCTTACTGTTAATCCAAATCTAAAGATTGTTTTTATTAGATTTAATGATGTTACATCCATTGGAAATTCAAGGGGAGATGCAAGAGCCTTAGCATTAGCATTTGACTGGGTATCAAAGAATGCTGCTAAGTATAGTATTGACGCTCTTTCAGTTAGTCAGTCTTCAGTAAGTGCAGGAAACCTTGCACTATGTACAAGCGATACAGTTACCATTAATGCTGTGTCATCTCTAACCGCAAGCAATGTTCCAGTGTTTGCTGCGGTAGGTAATGATCGACGACGAGATGTTGTGGGTTTTCCTTCATGCGTTAATGGGGTAATTGGTGTAGGTGCATTAGGCAATGCAACGCAACTAGAGGGACTAACAAACACAGGTCCTGGACTTGACATGGTTGCTCCTGGCAAGGTTCGTATCACCAAGTACAATGGCTCTCCAACAGATACTGCTGGAAGTTCTGTGGCAACTGCAGTTTCTGCAGCCTCATATGTAAATCGCAATACCTTTAGCACCTTTGGAGAGTATTTATCCTCTCTTTCAAAGATTGTAATTGGGTCTGCTTCTTACATTCGTAATTAAATATCAGTCCTGGGCATGACTAAAAACTGCCCTAATTGCCCTATAACTCAGATGGTAGAGTGCCGAACTGTTAATTCGGATGTCCCTGGATCGAGACCAGGTGGGGCAGCAGTAGTGTATAATTGTTAAATAAAGAAGCACAGGAAAATAAAAAATGATAAAAAGTAAAAACCACATAGCAGGCTCTGAGTGGTGGATAAATTCTGGAAATTTATCATTTTCAAATATAGTTCGTCAATCAAAGATACCAGACCATTGGGCAAGGTACGATTCAGAATATATAAAAAATGTAAAAAGCGTATTGAAGCCAGTAAACAAATATGTTTTTAGCCTGTACCCAAGGCCAGAAATATTAAACATAACCAGTAATTTAGTTACATTTAGGCAAAGAACGCATGCTGAAATATGGATTGAATATAAAGGAAATGATGTTCTCTACGCTTTAGACAAGTGTCATCAAAGACAATTTTATCCCTCTGAAAATAACATAGAGGTAGCAGGATGCTTCTTGGCAACTTACAGATTTTATGTGCCCTGGTTTATAAATAAAAATGTTCAAATAAATATAAGCCCAGTAGAAAATGAGACAACTCCATTCCATATAAATAAAAAAATTTTTATACAAAATTTTATAGATATTTCTACTCCCTATGTAGATACAGAGTTTGTTGATTTTAAAATTAAAAATATAGGACAGTATTCTTTAAAGGAAAACTATGGTATCATTAGTAAGAACACAGCAATGTACGATATGTCTGTTTATTTGACTGATGAAGAGATATTAAAACTAAAGGAAGACTATGAATAGTGAAGATCTAGAACTTACTTTTATTCCAAGTGGAAATATTAATAACTTGATATCTCCAGAACCGTCCTATAAAAAAATTCCACAATGGTATAGAGATTTAGCAAAACATTTTACTAGCAATAATCTTAAAGATCTAAATCCAATAAATGATAGAGGTGGGGATGGCTCTAATGTATCTACAAAACTTTGTCTTCCATTTCAAGATGCCATGTCACTTGGATATATGTACTTACTTGAAGATGATTTAGAGGTAAGCCTTGATATAAACGGAAAACCATCTCTATCCTGGGAAAAAGATTTTATGATGATGGATAAAAGACCAAACGTGGACATGGCAATTCCAAAAGATGTTCACCCCATACACTTTGGAGTAAAGATGCAATGGTTCTATGAAACTCCACCAGGGTATTCTTTGCTTATGACAATGCCAATAAATAGGCCAGATTTACCATTCTGGGTTCCTTCTGGTCTGGTTGATGCAGATATTTGGGGCCTTCCTGCATTCATACCATTTTTTATAAAAAAAGATTTTGAAGGAATAATTCCTATGGGAACTCCAGTATTTCAAATGGTTCCAATCAAAAGAGATCCATGGAATTTAGTTATTGATGATTCTTATGGTTCTATAGAAAAACACCAGTTAAGATCAGAAAACAGAAGGTCTGATATAACTGCACACTACAGAAAATTTGCATGGAGAAAAAAAGAATATGCAAAGTATAATAAAAAACAAACAGACAAAGGAGAAGAATAATGTTAAACCTAAATAGGAATGTAACAGAAAGTAATAAGCCACATAAATTCTTTGAAAGAAATTTAGATATTGACCTAGTCGAACTATCTAAGTTTTTAGAAGAAAAATACAAGTTGATTGAAAATGCATCACTTCCTGGTGTAACCTCAATGGAAAATGATAAAGGAATTTTTATAGAATCTGGCAGTTTATCAACTGTAAAGTGGAAAGAATATAATGTATTTCAGTTTTATCATGCCTCTTTGTATAGATTGTATAAAGAAATATCAGATACAGTTAAAGAAGCGTGTGAATATTATGAGTTAGATTTTAACAAACAAAACTACTATATTCAAGGCTGGTTTAATATTAATAAGGCAGAAGTTGGAAAGTTAGACTGGCACGACCACGGTAGTCCTGGTGCTCCAAACTTTCATGGCTACTACTGCGTAAATGCAGAGCCATCAATAACTCATTATAAACTTTTTAATGATCCTTCAAGAATTATTGATAATGTAAATAAAAACAATAGGCTTGTTGTTTCAGAAGTTGGTCATCCACACGCCATGGGAGACTGGGATTGGTCTGGATCAAGAATTACTATTGCTTATGATATTCAGCCACTAAATGTTTTAATTGCTGCAGGAAATACAATACCTGAGCAGCACTGGTTCCCATTGGTATAAGATGAAAAAAATATTAGTTCATTTTTATGGCTATAAAAGCAAATTTATGCCAGATGCTGTAGAAAAACTAATGCTAAATGCGAGTGGACAAAATCATATAGACATCGTTGTTTATGATCAAACAAATGTTTCAAGGCCAGAAAAGTTTAGCAATAGCGAATATCGTCATATACATTGGGATAATTTATTATCTAGATTTTCTTATCTCAATATAAGCAAGTCTAGGAATAGTTATGATTTTTTCATGTACGTTGATGGTGCTAAAATGTTTGAAAAAAACTGGGATCTTGAAATGATAAGGTTAAGTCAAAAGAAAAAAATAATATTGTCAGGAAGTAATAATATTGTTTTTAATAAAGAAAAGTATAAATTTTATCCAGAATACTCTAAACAAAAAATAGAGTCAGAAACAGAAACTGGATGGCTGGTAAAAGATTTTTTCTTTACTACTTTTGAATTATTTAAGACTTTTCCAGATATCTCAATTTTTAAATACCATGGAATGGAGGAGTTTTACTCAATTTTTTTAGCAAGTTCTCATATTCCAGTTTTTGCTATTCCAAGCGTATGGGTTGATGACAAAGAGCCAGACATCTTAGAAAAAGACTTTATTCCTTTTTCTATTTATCATAACTATTCCAAAGTGATAGATTCTTTTAAAAAAATAACTGGATCGCCCTTGGGTGTAGATGAGTTGTCAAAAATAACTGGCTATGAGTTTTCTGCTCTAAGGTACTTTCCATATCCAGTTAATGATGTTGAGTATAATCAAATGATGAATTTAGACTTTATGTCTGAAAGAAGGTTCCATGATACACAAAAAAGTCTTTATTAGCAGATATGATATAATTATACAAGGAGAAAAATGATAACAAGGCCTGTAGTAATACAAAATTTTATTGATCCTAAAGATGCTGAGATTCTTTTAAAAGAAATGCACAGCCCTTCGGAGATAAACCCATACCCATCTTATTATAAAACAAGGTTTGGTGGTACTGGATATCCATACAATAAAACAGTTTTAGAAATTCAAAAAAAATATTCTATTTTGTCTAATAAGGTTCATCAAGATTTAAATCCAGAAGAAACAAAAGAAATAAAAACATTTAAAGCATTTGGCTCAACCTGGAGACAAGGTGGCCATGGCCCTGCACATATTGACGATCAGCCACCAGAGGAATTTATTGAATATAGCACAATCATATATTTAAACGATGATTTTACTGGTGGAGATTTATATTTTCCAGCAATGGCATATAACTATAAGCCAGAAAAATATGCTGGAGTATTCTTTATAAGTGATGGAGAAATTTGGAAACACGGAATTTCTCCAGTAGAAAGTGGAACAAGGTCTACACTATTATATATGCACACAACTCAAACAGAACATCCAAAAGGTTTTGTAATTATTGATCCAGATTTGAATTGACAATATGACAATAAACTTTAGAAATACTAAATTTGCAATGCTAGAAAATCATCCAGACGAGAGCATGATCGAATGGAGGCACTGCTCAAGAGATAACTATTTAAAGTTTGAAGAAATTTTTAGAAAGAATGTTTTATTTTTTGATCCATTCCTTATTGATAGTTTTTATGAAAAATCAGATTTTGAAGAACTCAAGGGTATCCTAGAGTCAAAAGATGTAAAAGAAATTGCCTATACAAAGCAAATGAATAAGTGGGAAGATTCAGTACCAATACCTCAACATTTCTTTGATAAAGCAATCAAAAGAATACAAGATATTCTTGGCACGAACGATATTGAACTTGGATACTACCTTTACGCTCATCATCAGATTACATCAGAAGGTCGCAAACCATTCTTACAGGTTCATCTAGACTGGTCTCCAGGGTGCTACATGGTTGACTTACATATTGGTGGCAACCGTGACTGGGGATTTGTTGCACATGATAAGGAGTTTATAACAAAGCCTAATGATGCAATAATCGTACAGCCAGAGTTAGATTTTCACTACAGACCAGCATGGGGTTCAGATGATCCAAATGAGAACTACAAGGCGATATTTTTTCATTTGATACGAAAAGATCACTGGAAAAATTTATACGGTATGGAGTTTATGACTAATAAAGATTTCCTTGCTTTTCAACATCAAAGACTAGAAATCTGGCAGCCTATTTACGTGCAGCATATTTTATCTGTGCCAGGACTACCAAGCCCAGTATTTAGTACTGATGAAGGATTAACAGAAAACGACAAACGGGTATATAATGTAGAAAGAAAGGATTCTTAGGAATGTTTACATTTGAAAAACTTGGAGATGGCCTAGTATATTACAAAAATTTAATAGAAAATCCATATCAAATAATTGAAGATATTGAGTCTCTAAACACGAGCATTGAAGAAAAAATTAAATCAGGCCTATCAAGCATGAACACCTCAGCAAGACTCTGGCATAATTGGGATTACAAAAATGAAAGTATGGACTTACACTTTTGTAAGCAAAAATGGCTTCCAAGAACAGCAGACATGTCAAAGTCTGACGTATTTTTTAATGAGCACTCATCAATATCCGATAGATTATTTTTTGCGCTTGACTTAGCCTTTAAGCATTATTCTACAGAAGTTTATCCGTATGCTGGAAGAAGCATAAAAGGTGGAGAAGATAGAATGAGCATTCTAAAGTATGAAAAAGCAGGGTTTTTGTCAGAACATATAGATCACGGAACAAGCAGCAGAACGCTGTCTGTAGTTTTGTACTTAAACGATAACTATATTGGAGGAGAAATCAACTTTCCACATGTTGGCAATGGAATAACAATTAAGCCAGAGGCAGGTAGTGCAATATTTTTCCCTTCTAACTTTGTGTTTACTCATAGCGTAAATGAAATATCAGAAGGAATAAGATACTCTTTGCCTAACTGGTATCATAATATGAAAAATAAAATACATTCGAACGGAAGTGAGTAATGAGCAGCGAAGAGTCAAGACTTAAAATGGAACTTCTTTTTATGTATGCAAAATACCAAGAACTTTCTGAGGCATACAAGAAACTTGCAAATGAAAAAGGTAGTGATGAGTCAAAAACAAAGCATGATATGAGTCATATGATTTTTACAGATGAGCCATACGAGTTTAAGTTTGACAATAACCAAGATAAATGATATAATATAAATAACCTATAGGAGGAGCATCATGGCAGCAAAAGGTAGTCTAGAAGCAATCATTGAGGTTGCAAAGAAGGAAGTGGGAACAATTGAGGGCCCAAAGGATAACGAAACAAAGTACGGTGCATGGATCAAGGTAAACTTCCAGCCATGGTGCCAATCTTTTGTTTCGTGGTGTGCATTTACAGCAGGAGTCAAGTCATTCCCCAAGTCTGCATCAACGGTAGCAGCATCAGATTGGTTTAAGAAGGCAGAGCGCTGGTCAGATGCTCGTAATGATGATCCACAGGCAGGAGACTGGATCTATTTTGATTTCCCAGAAGATGGTGTAAATCGTATTTCACATGTTGGTCTTTGTATTAAGAATAATGGTGATGGAACTATTCAGGTTATTGAAGGCAATACTTCAGGAACTGCAAAAGGAGACCAAAGAAATGGCGGTATGTGCGTAGAAAAGACTCGTGCATATGTTAAGAACAACAAAAAGAAGTTGGTCAACGCTGTAGTTGGTTGGGGCCGTCCAGTTTATACTGGTGAAGAAAATGCTCCATTACTAAACAAAACAGAAGCAGTTACACCTACAAAGCCTGCTAAGAAAGTAGGAAAGAAGTCCGCAGGTGGCGGAGGAAAGGCTCAAGTGGCTCTATAATGGAATCAACTAAAAGAACGCTATTAAAGACAGCAAGTTGGGAAACATTTCACCTTGTTGGAGTTGCTGGAATTATTGCAATAATCACCTATGTCATGACTGGTGAGGTCGAGTATGAGTACGCAACTTTTGGTGCACTTGGGTATATTGCCTGGGAAGCGCTTGGATATTTCTTACATGAAAGACTATGGGCTAAATTCGGAAAGAAGGTTAAATAATGCGTATTAAAATTATTAAATTTGTTGTTAAAATACTTGGTTATGAGTGGTCTGGAGATGAACTCAAACTTCCTGTATGGCAGGTAAAGGCTAAACAAAAGAAGAAATAATGCCATCATACGAATACGATTGCATGGCTTGTGCTGTGCGATATACAAAGATTAGAGCAATGTCTGATGAAGATCCAGGATATAACTGTGAAACTTGCAATAAGTCTTTGGTTCGTGTATACTCAGATATAGGAGTTACATTTAATGGCTCTGGGTTTTATTCAACAGACAACAGGAAAAAATGATAACAGAAATACCACAAGGTCAAACTTGTCAAGCATTTGACCCAATGATGTTTTTGCCTGAAAAAACTTTGCATATTATTGATGTTACTAAGAATGCTAACACATCCTGTGTAGCACCAGCATTTGTTTATATTGAAGGTTCGCATGGCAAAAAGTTTTTGTGTGATTTTCATTATTATTATGAAGTAAATATGACAAGGGACAGTGGCTACATTCCCCGTGGAGAATCATGGGAAGACATTCAAAAATATATTGTAGACGAAAGAGAAAAAATTAAAGAAACTTTTGCAAAAAACGTAACAACAAAGATAACATTAGGTAAAAAATGTCATATTGGCAACGGATCAAGTCTTAAGTGCGAAGCCGAAGCATTTGTGCTTGTAACTAGAAAACAGGGTGGTGGTTCAACCCTTTATTGTAACTATCATTTTAGAAAAAACTACTATAGATTTTATAGCAATGGAGTAATTTATGAAGATATTTATGACATTTTAGATGAAAGATATAGAATGACAACTACAATTGCCGAAGAGTCGTTAAATATTAAGGCCGTATAGCCTATAATTGACATTCTTTTAATCTTGGGGTATAATTAAATACAAGGCACTAACCAAACTATAAGAAAGACAGAGTATACTATGAAGACGATGATTAAAGATGAAGTAAAGCAAGAATGGCAACTATCACCCATTGATCGTTGCGATAGATGCCAAGCAGAAGCCCTTGTTAGGGTAACTGGCCTAAATGGAGAATTATTGTTCTGTGGGCATCACTACAACAAGGTAATGGATAACGCTGTAGGATATGACAAAATGATGAAGTTTGCTATTACAATAGTCGATGAGCGAGAGAAACTAGTTACAAAATAAAATGATTATTCAAATTATTGGACTCCCAGGTTCTGGTAAAACAGAATTAGCAAAAGCACTCAAGGAAAGAATTAATGCTATTCATCTTAACGCAGATGAGGTTCGTGCAACAGTTAATTCAGACTTAGGCTTTAGTCCTGAAGATAGAATTGAGCAAGCAAGGCGTATGGGGGAGATGGCAAGGCTTATCTCTAAGCAAGGTGTTGCCCCAGTAATTGTAGATTTTGTATGTCCTACAGAACTAACTCGTAAAGCATTTGGCAAACCAGATATTTTAATCTATATGGAAACAATTGAAGAAAGTAGATTTGAAGATACCAATAAAATGTTTGAAGTGCCCCGTGATTTTGACATGGCTTTTATTAGTCATGAGTGGGATGCAAACGAAAAAGCAACAGAGATTATCAAGCAGTTTGGACTTCATGATTGGTCTGCACCTACGACTCTTATGCTGGGTAGGTATCAGCCATGGCACGAAGGCCACCACGCCCTTTACAAAGAGGCAGGGAAGAGAACAGACCAAGTACTACTTGGAGTCCGCAATACCTACAACACAAGCGAGAAAGACCCATTGACCTTTGATCAGGTTAAGGGATATATTGCTAAAGATGAATTTATGGATGGTGCATTAGTACTAAGACTACCTAACATTACCAACATTGTTTATGGTCGTGATGTAGGATATAAGATTGAACAAGTAGATTTGGGGGCAGATATTCATGCTATTTCGGCTACTGAAAAACGCAAGCAAATGGGTATTTAAAAAAATAGAAGAAACTGGTCATGCAATGAATGAAGCAGAAATACGAATAATCTTTGGGGACAGAGATGACAGTAACAAGGGCTAGATCTTTTGCCAAGGCATTAAGTTATCGCATATGGGGAACTCTCTCATCTTTTATAGTTGCCTATGTGATCACAAAAAATGCTACAATATCAGGAGCAATTGCGTTTTGGGAGACGGTAGTTAAAGTATTTATCTACTACGCTCATGAGCGTGGATGGAATCATATACAATGGGGGAGAAAATAATGTATACATATTATGTTAGAAAAGTAGAGGGCGTAGTAGATGGAGATACCATTGACGTTCTAATTGATTTAGGGTTTGATATCCTGTTTGCATCTCGTGTCAGACTTGCTGGTATTGACACCCCTGAGTCTCGCACAAAAGATCTTAAAGAAAAGGCTTTGGGTTTAGAGTCCAAAGAGTATTTAAAGAAGTTTTTAAAAGATGCAAAATCTGTTGTAATCAAAACAGAAAAGATGGACTCATCTGAAAAGTATGGTCGCATTCTTGGTTGGCTATATGTTGATGGAGATACAGTTTCAGTTAATGATCATATGATTAATGATGGTTATGCTTGGGGTTATCTTGGAGATACCAAGGTAAAGGATTTTGACGCTTTGGCAAAGGCTAGAAAGAAGTCTGGCAAATAATGAATGCAAAAAGAGAAGCCCTGGTGGAGCATTTAATTATGCAGGGGGCAATTGAAATGGCTGGTATTGACAATAAAGGAGAAATGCTTTACTCAATTACTGATAAACTTGAAGAAGTTAGTCCAGAACTCTATGCGGATCTTACAGAGCAATATAAACATCACATGTTCCAAATGATAAAACAAGGTCCAAAGACTATGACCTGGAGAATCCGTTCTTAAAAATATTTTATTAGTTACTTGTGTTCTTTTAAGAAAAGTGATACAATAGTTACTTAGGGGTGTTTATGAATAGCATATATGGAGCATTGGGACTAACACTATTTTTATTTTTAATAATAGGATATGTAGTAATCTTTAAAAACAAATCAGTTCCTGAGCCCATGATGACTCAATCTATGATCCATCATAAATATGCTATGAGAAAAAAATATATTGACAAAATAAATAAAAAAAGTCAATCAAAAATTCGTCAAGAAAAAGAAAATGTTAGGGTTATTATTGTTGAAAACGAGGCATACTGGGTAAAAGACAATGCCTTTTACACGGCACCACTAATAAACGACCTGATTCATAAAGACGCTGCAGTTCAAGTTGACACAACCCATATGGATAAGGTACAATTAGATAAGATGTTGTTCATCCTGGACAAACTGAGAGAAGGAGTAAGTGATGATAGTAGGGGTTCAAGGGACACCTAGTTTCAAAAACTATAATATTTTTCTTAGAGCAATGGCAGTTGCCTTATCTGAACTAAAAGAAGATGAAAAAGAATTTTATCTATATACCGCTGGTCCAGGTAATGTTAGTGCAATGGCATCAGAGTTTGTAAATCTTTCTGAAAGAGGAATGAAGGCTAGAGGAAAGTCTATTAAACTATTTAGAGTTAGCCCTGAATGGATTGAAGAAAACATAGACAGTTTTAATCATTTTGCTTTTGTTGCTAATCCTAAAGAGCAAGTCTCTAAAGTAGTAAATCTATCAAGATCAAAAAACATTAACACAAACGTATACAACTTCTAAGGAGTACACACAATGATATCAGTTAATTCTCTTGAAAAAATGGAAGCAATTGTTTCCAAGAACAGCAACTTATCCTGGGATGGATGGGATGTTGTAGAGATGATAAAGTCAGATAAGGCTTTTACATCAAAGTACGGAGCATTAAAAAATAATGCCTGGCACTTAAAAAAGATTTTTGTCGTTTCTAGAAATGGATGGGAAATACCTGACAAGTATGTAAGGTAGCATGAATAAGTATGAATGGAAAGACAATGCTGCATGCCTGGATTATGATACAAATGTATTCTTTGACAAGTATGAAGAAGATGAACTTTTAAGACCTGCTGTAGATTTGCTTTGCTCTACCTGCCCAGTCAGAAAAGAATGTTTTTCTGTTGGAATATCTGGCAAAGAGTGGGGAGTTTGGGGTGGTGTATACTTAGAAAATGGAGAAATATCAAAAGAATTTTCTAGTCATAAAACAAAGAGCGACTGGGGAGCAACTTGGCAATCCCTAACAACGGAGTAATATGTACACAGACGAAATGAGAAGGGCATTTAGATCATTGCAATGTCCAAAAGGTTTTTCTTTAGAGATAATTGACAATGACACTTTTATAACAGTTAAAGCAAAAGAAAAAGTGTTCATGTCTTTAGAAACTGTTGATCTTAAAAGGCAGGCTGTAGAGTACATGATTCGTGTAAAGAAAGCATTAGAAGATAATGGAGCAATCGTTCTTTTAGTTAGAGAGGGTGGTAAAGATTTATGATTGATTTAATTTTGATAACTGTTCTTTCTTTGTCAACTTTAGTTCTGTTGTTTTTATATGTTGTGCAAAAAAGGGCTAATAAGGTTATTATTGCTAAAACCCTAGAAGCCATGTTAATGCAGCAACTGATCAAAGGAACAGACAAAACAGATAAAGATCAAGCAAATGAAGATTTTTTAAAATTTATTTCAGATTCTCGTGATTGGGCATATCAATATATAGAAGAGGTTCAGGCTGGTCTTAAATCATTTATTGATGAGGTCGGGCCACAGATAGATTACTATGATCATTATGGTGCAGCAGTAGATGGTATGGTTGCTCCACATGACTTTGCCCTGAAAAAAATATCTTCAGAATTTAAAGAATTAAAAAAGTTGATGCCAAAAACAGATGGTAGCATAGATACATGACAATTGATTACAACGAAAAAGACGAGATATACTTAAAAAATGTTGAAAAAATAGGCAACTCTGTAAAAAACATAAAAATTGTAGAAAATGTTTTGATCAAGGAAGATCACCAAAAACTTGTTAATTTTGCAAAAAATGTTTCAAAATGGGAGAAACAGCCTTGGGGTGTTTATAGAATTATCTCAAAGGAAATGCCAAATCACATAGTTGAAATACTATCTAAAATATTTAAAACTGCATATGAAAATTTTATAGAGATGTACGATATAGAGATTGAGCCAACCAGTGAACTGTTTAATGTTGTTAAATTTGAAGAAGGCTATGCGATGCATCCACATGCTGATGTTTTGTCTGTACCAGCACTTCACCTTGCCTCGGTATACTATATCAATGATGACTATAGCGGAGGAGAAATAAATTTTCTAGACCATGATCTTACAATTAAGCCAAATGCTAACAGCCTCATATTATTTCCTGGCAATGAAAACTATTGGCACGAAACATTAAAAGTTACAGAAAATACTAGATACACATCTATTAAATTTTTTAAGTTTTCTAATTCAACATTTTCTTCTCAAACACCAACAGGCCATTCTGGAAAAGAATACTATGATAGATTTTAAAACATATGACCAACTTTCTTTTGAATCTTTGGGAACCTGCAGCGTTGTTGGCTGCAACATTGATGGAGAAAAATTATTCAGCACAGAAACAAGAGTTTTAGATGTTTGTTTAAATCATTATACACAACTACAAAATGCGAAGGAATAAATGAAAGAAATATTACTATCACTATCCGTAGGGCTTACTTTAGGTTTAATTATCCTATCTATAAGCGCAATATCCCCAGTTAAGATTCCAATCCCTGCTCCCCCAGTTTTTGCTGGTGTTGCTGGTATAATTGGATTATGGCTTGCTCAACCAGTTTGGACAGCCATATCGAAGTTCATATCCTAGGAGGAATAAAATGAATGAACAAATTAAGGCAGCACTAGCGTCTTACGGACGATCAGTTCTTGGAGCAGCAACAGCAATGTATGCCTCTGGAGTAACTGACCCACAGACACTAGCATACTCATTGCTTGGTGCACTTGTACCAGTAGTATTGAGAGCAGCAAATCCAAATGACACAGCATTTGGTCGCCTACCATCTGTAAAAGATGTAGACGCTGCAGTTAAGTCTGCAAAGATTGTAAAGAAGCCTGCAAAGAAGGCTCCAGCAAAGAAGAAGTCTGGCGGTGGCGGAAAGCCTGCAGACATGGCGTAATAGTCATTTTCTATAAGATAGGGATGGGTTGTTGACATCCCTATTTTTATGCTATAATATATGTACCTGCCCAAATGGGGGGTAAATTAAATTATTCGCTTGAAAGGGGAATAAAATGAATTCAACATACACATCAGGGTCTTGGAATAGTCTTTTCAATGATCCATTTTTTATTGGCTTCAACAGAGAGTTGAGTCGCCTAAACAATGCATACAAAACAAACTCACAATCATATCCACCTTATGATCTAATCAAACTAGATGAAGATACATATAGGATATCTCTTGCGGTTGCTGGTTTTTCCAAGGGAGATATTGATGTCACAGTAGACAATGGAACCCTTATTATTAAAGGTGAGATTGTAGAGGTAACAGATGCAGAGGTAGTCCACAAAGGTATAGCAGGACGAAAGTTCGTAAGATCTTTTGCTCTTGGCGAGTATATGGAAGTGACCTCAGCAGAACTAAAAGATGGCATCTTAAATGTAAATGTCATCAGAGTAGTTCCAGAAGAAAAGAAGCCTAAGTCTATTAAAATTAAGTAGTATAATAGACAGTATTCCGTCATGATACATGCAGTTGCTTATAGCAACCTTATTGCTGAGTACGGAGGACCAGGGTCATTCCCTGGGGGACCTGAGCAAGTCTATTAAACTGCTCCATTATTATGTTACAATATAGTTGTCCCCATACAGGACCTTAGAGATGGCTTAGTTACCCATTGATGTATACCGTGGCCTTCGTGCCTGAATTGCCTGTATGGGGCTTTTAATACCCTTAAAAGGCTATATAATAGGTATATCTATGACAGACAAAGAGTTGTCCGCTTACAATAAGAAACAGTTTAAGCAGAGACTGACAGAGATAAAAAAGGCTGCTGGCTGTGCTGATTGTGGGAATAAGAACCCCATAGTATTAGATTTTGATCACCTGGGAAATAAAAAATACAACGTTTCAAGAATGGTCCATGACGGGATGTCTTGGAGAGCCATCAAAAAAGAAATTCAAAAATGTGAAATTGTTTGTTCTAATTGTCATAGAATTAGAACACATGATCGGCTAAATGGCTAAAGATATGATATAATTTTATATGACTATGGTTACAAAACAAGACTTAATAGATGCTAAAAAAGAAAAAAGACTTTTAGTTATAAAAAATTATTATAAAGACTCCCCATCCTGGGAAGATATAGACTATCTTTATGATGCTATAAAAAAAGATGGAACTTTAGACTACAATTCTTTTGGCACTATGGTATTTGAAAACGATCCAAGAATTTTAAAATATTATATAAAAGCAATATCAGATATTGCTTCGTATCACAATGGGCGTTTTCTTTTTTCAATGATTATAATTCATTTTATAAACAAAAATAATAATAAAATGACAGATAAAAGTTTAACAAATCTTTTTTCAAAATTTATTGTTGACAATCCTGAAAAAATTCCAAAAGAACTTACAATCAGGGATGATGGTGTGGATGGATGGCCAATAGAGTCATGGAACCCAACAATTCATTCAGACAAAGAAGACAGATTCTTTTTTCAGGGTAGCGGACAAAGCCTATGGAAAATTTTTCATGACGAGGAACAACTAAATTATGAGATAGTACTAAGCCAAGGAGACATGGCTTATATCCCAAAGGGTGTAATCCATAGCGTAGAGTCTTTATGCCCAAGACACTCGGCAAGTATAGCCTTTTCTGACGACCTAGAAATCCTTAACTCATAGTTTTAAGATATGATACAATATGTATATGCTAAAAGAAGGCGACTTTGTTATGGGATCAACCTCTGAGGGGGTTGTACATGGCGTTATAGAGCACATTATGACTGAAGGTGGGATACTCGGCACACCTGGATCAGAATATGCTTTGGTTTCAATGCCACCAGAAAACCCAGCAATGTCTGTTAGAATTTACGAAGAAGAAAACGGTACATGGCAACCAACCGCATATAGCATTGGGATGATGTACAAAGATGCTGAAAAAGCAGATATGGAGAATCACTCAATGAGCAATGAAGCAGAAAAGTCATATGACGATAAAGAAAAAGATAAAGTTAAAAAAGAATACGAGGGTTGCGGATGCCCCATGTGTAAAGAACTTAATGTTAGTTGCGAAGATTGTCCACAGTGCCAATCAGGAGAAATGAAATCAGATTGTTGTGGTAATGTAAATAAAAAAGCACCTTGTTGGGATGGTTATGTACAGCGTGGAATGAAGCCAGGAGAAAACGGTAAGCCAGTACCTAATTGTGTCCCTGCTGCAAAGGCAGACGATCTTTGGGAAGATGATGACACCGTTGAATATGATACAGACTCTGTGTCTAAAGCAGAAGGTTATTCACCACCTGCAGGGGCAAGGGCTGCTGCTCGTAAAGCAATTAAATTTAAAGAAGATGGTAAAGCAAAGGGTGCAGGAACTTCAGTTGGCTGGACTCGTGCAGGGCAGTTAGCAAGAGGAGAAACATTATCTCTAAGTACTGTAAAGAGAATGTACTCATACTTCTCACGTCACGAGGTAGACAAGAAGGGTAAAGACTGGGCGAATCAAGCAAACCCATCTAACGGATACATTATGTGGTTAGCATGGGGTGGAGATGCAGGCTTCTCATGGTCAAGAGGAATTGTTAATCGTGAAAAAGATAAAGCATTGTTTGCTGATTTTGGTAAAGATCATACCAAGGTACAAAGAGAAATACACACAATCTAATGGGAAACAGAAAAGCATCTGGTAAATTTAGAACTAAGCATCCATTTAATCCTGTTCAGATTAAAGACGGAATGATTGTTCGTTTAAGAAAAGACGGGACAGTCAAAGCAGTTCTTGGTAAGTATGGAGAGTATAAGAAGGATAAAGGTTAATTGTCCTTATTTAATAAGGCAACTAACTCCGCAGTATATTTTTCATAATCCATCTCAACAATAAGATTCCCATCTAATAGTTTATGGATTTTTATATCTTTCCCTATTTTAAAAAGAATATTTTTTACTTCTTCTTCTAAATTCATAACTTAATTATATCAGAATAAAATTTAAAAAATTATTTTATTGTGTGTACATATTTATTTATTAATTCTACTACTTTGTCAGCCAAGCCATCGTGAAACTGATTAAAAAAATTACTGTAATCCTCATTATTTATAATTGCATGTTTTAAACTAAAAGCATAATTTTTATCTAAAGGGAAAAAATATTTTGTTGTGTGATCAGACAGTCTTATTGCTGCTTGTTTTGAAATATCATCATTAATGTCTACATTGTTTATTATTAGGTTTGCCATTTCTTGCATTATCTCTTTTGCATCTAAGACCATATCTTCCCAATCTTGTTTTGTATAGTTTGACATGCGAGACTGTGCAGTTAAAATTAAAGGGTTTTCTGGAGAAGATTGCTGCCAAGATTTCCACAGATGCATACATGTTATTTTTTTTTCCATAACAAAAAGTATAGCATATTTATACAGTTGCACCCCTGGCAGGAATCGAACCTGCGACAAACGGATTAGAAGTCCGATACTCTTCCGCTGAGTTACAGGGGTTCAGTATCTCCAACGGGATTCGAACCCGTGTTGCCACCGTGAAAGGGTGGAGTCCTAGGCCTCTAGACCATGGAGACATAGTAGAGCAGGTAGGACTTGAACCTACGATAACCGAATTATGAGTTCGGGGCCTTGACCAACTTGGCTACTGCTCCCCGTATATTAATTTGATACTAGTCTTAGTCCAGAAGATAGAATCTCTTGTCTTTTAGCAATTAATTTACGTTCATGCTTTGACAGGTATGGCTTATCTTTTAATCTTTTCTTATTTTTAGAATAACGCTTTGCTTTATGTTGAGATACCTTATTGTTATTTTTTTTCATAGTATAATCATATCATAGTTGCCAACTATAGTCAACTACGATCACCATCCCAATCTCCTATTTTTGTAGTAGGAATTCCATTATCTTGCCACAATTTTAAAACATATGGGTTATCATCTACAGCATGTGTGACATCCCAAAGTTCTGTAATCCTATCAAGTATATCCTTTTTGGCCTCATAGTCAGGCCTGTTATCATTGTCTGCTCTCATAAAAAGTGCATGACATTTTATCTTGTTTCTTGCAAGCCATAAAGAAGTTATTCCACGATATTTTTCTTTTCTAGATGTAACAATTATTATAGAGTGTTCATCACTAGCAGAATTATTTAACATTTCAACAACTTCTACATTTGGCAGGGCATCAATAGAAGAATAATGAAAGGCATCGTAATCTTTATTACCATTACGAACATAGTGTAGGAACGGATCCACATTAGCAAGAGTTCCGTCTACATCATATATGTGTGCTGTGGGTTTCACTTATGATCTTTCATGTGTCTTGCCAAAGATTCATTGGCCATGATTCCCCATCTTAATTCCCATTCTTTTTTGCAGTCAGGACATATAATGATTCTGCTCATATTCCATTTTCCTCCATGTATTTAAGTCTTTCTTCTGTGTCATTTACAGGACCACCTTCGTCTTCCCACTTTTCCCAATATGCGACTCCATTTTCATCATAATCATCCCACTCAGGACCAGACATGTCTTCTTTAAAAGACATAAGGTCTACCATGTAGTATGTACCCCACTTTTCATATGGCTTATTTACATAATGCCAAACCTTTGCGTGAAACTTAAAGCGAGGTCCAAAGTTTTCATTATCTTGCAAGTTAAATGCTTTAACTAAACTATTACCTGAAATTTGACCACACAGATTTCCAAACCATCTTAATGGAAGTATCTTAGTTTTTTCTACTTTATGAGATTTCATTTATTATTCAAAGTCCATTTGGTTTTCAAACATATTGCTCATATAGTTTTTTTCTCCTCTTGCCACTTTAGCAGCAAGCATACGCATACCAAGAGCATTTAATTGTGATCCTCCGTTTGCAAGAGCAATAGATTCTATTTCTTTAGCAATTTCTTCTCTTAACATCATTTCATCAATACTCATTTTATTTCCAATCTTTAGTTCTGATCAACTTTATATGTCATTATAAAATAACATGCAATGTACCCAAGTATAAAAGCAGGGATTAAAAAGAATGCACTTATCATAGACTATCTCCTATAGTGGTAGTTCATTAACTGGTTCTTTAGACCAGTGGATGTAGGACTTAATGTATACCGCTGCATATGCGAGGGCAGATAGAATAAATCCATATTGTTTAGTAACTACAGCATAACCTATCCATAGTAACTCATTAAACAATAATACAAACCATCCCCAAGCATCTTTACGACCAACAAAGTATATGCCTGCTACTCCAACAACAGCAAGCACCCATGAGCCATATGTATCCATTAATTGTTCCATATACTCATTATACCTTAAAACTACAGGTTTTGCAAATTTTGTTTAAATGTTGCACATGCTTAAAGCCTTGTAATATAGGTTAAACAAAGTTTGATTATCTTGTTTTTGATAATGATTTTTTATTGAGTTATAAAGAGGTGTATTTTTGCTTGAAATTAAGTATCCTTTTATTTTATCAAGTGTTTGTGTATAATCAGTCATTTTGTATGTAATATTTAATTTATCTAATGTTTCAGACATAACCTCTTTAGTGTTTTTTATAAATTTTTCATAATCAATAAAAATTTCTGCTTCTAAAATAATTTTATTATAAAACTCTGCGTAGTCTTCAATGTCTTTACCTAAAACATCTGGCAGATCATAAAAATTTGTAATATTTTCTGTTTGGCATATCATTGCCACTCTAGATGTCATGCAATCTATAGGATTTCTAACTATTGTTATAATCTTTCTTCCTCTTGCATAATCTACATCATGAGATCTCGGTATATGGGTTCCAGTTAACTGATTAAAATATTCTGCAAAATAGTTTGAGCCAGATCTAGGATAAGTGATAAGACAAACTGCAGGTGGTGCCCAAGTTATTTTTGCATCAATAATGTTTACTGACATAAAATTAAATTATAATCTTTTTTTCTAAAAGTTTATTATAATAAAAATCACACAACTTAAGATTAACATTGTCTAAGTTTATGTTACTATACCAAGGTAATTCTTTACTTGATTGAACATAGTTCTTAGAGTCATAGTCTATATTTGTTAAAAAACGATAAGAGTTTTCTTCATTTATTTCTAAAACCTCTAACAACTTTTCGGCTGTTTGGTCTGGATGGTCTACAAGATCTTTATAATCTATAACATAATCTGCATGCTCACATAAAAAATTATACAATAATATGTACTCTGTTATCATTTCATTGGTTCTTGGGGGGTTTGATGGAGATATGTGTTTTTCTAGGGCTATATAAGACATAATGCTTTCTTTTGGGTTTCTTGCTATTGTTACTATTCTTTTTATTTTTTCATTATTCTTATCAAATGAGTGTTGGACTGCATGAGACCTCTCTATGTGGAATTTTGCTTTTTTATAAATAAGCCTATCGAGATAGTGTGATCCGCTTCTTGGATAAGTTAATAGATGAGGTGGTTGATTATTCATTTTATGATACGAGTCCCATAGAAAGATGCTCTAAACAAACATCTGCAACGATAAATTCGGAGTGATTAACCACTATATCAAAGTGGGTAGCCTCTTCTTCACAAAAAAAACATTTATTTTTATTCATTTATTTATTATACCATTAAATGAAATCAAACCAAATAGGCATTATATATCTTGATCCAGAAGCAGCCTCTACGTTGTACCAATAGTGGGGATTTCCAGGGAATAAAATTAAATCTCCAGCATTTGGCTTAATAGATAGATTTTGATGGATAAAAGATATCTCTCCACCCTTATAGTCATCATTTAAGTACACCCAACCAGCCATATGGTTTGAATCTTTAGACCCCATATCATCTATACTTATCATATTGCTATCATCATGAACCCATTGTGCAAACCTTGAATTCCTTGGTTTTAGTTTTACATCGTATTCTTTTTCTATTAATTCTTGTATTCCTGCAAAATATCTTTCTGAATAATTAAGAGAGTCATAATATAGCAATGATAGTGTTGTCTTTCCATAGGGATCTGCCTGTAGAAGTCTATTGTTGCTTGTTTCTGTACTGTTAATTAATTCTATTATTTTATTGCATTCTTCTTTACTTAAATAATTATTAAATATTTTTATATTGCTTTGACTATTTCCAATGCTGTCAAAGTTTTTTTTCGTTAATTCAGATAACTCAACACTTTTAACTTTTTCTAAATTTGACATAGGAAGAACAATGCTGTCAAAATCTTTTACTAATTTTAACAATTGGCTAATATCTTCTTGATCAGTATGTATCATAAAGTCATATATCTTAAATCTATTTGACAATTCTCTAATTTGTCGAACAACATCTAGCATTGATCCTTTCACATGATGATACTGAGTTCTTGGTGCTGCATTTTTATCGTATTTAACATTTTTTTCATCATCTGGATGATTCATGATAAGTGGATCAATAATAAGTATTGGCTTTACCCTACTAAGATCAATTTTCTTAAACTGATCTTTTTGAACTAAGTTGTCATCGACATATATGTATTCACAATGCTTGTTTGCTATTTCAATTGTTGTATCTGATGATCCGACAACCGCCATATGTGTCTTATGTTGGTGAGTGCTCATTAAGTCCATAGTTTTGTCCATCCAAATCTTAGATATTGCAACTCTTTTTGCAAGGGTATCAATAAGTGATGGATCATGCATATAATGATCTATAACTAACTTTTCAGACTTATCATTTCCTTCATCTCCCCATCGTCCAGCGACTAGGTTTACGCCAATTCTTCCTGGGGCAAAACGATTTAATGTTTCACAAATTTTGGCAGCATAGTCTGGACTCACTCCGTATGCTGGTAATGCAATTGTCATAATTAACTGATTTGTTTCTTCTAATGCTTCTTTTATAACTAATGAAAAATCAATGCCACCTGGCCCATATGGAAGCAAAACAGATTTTACACCTGCACCATCTAATTCTTTTGCCATTTGCATAATTCCATTAAGGTCTAAGTGTTCAATACTATCGGTTATTTGCCAGTGTCTTCTCCACATCCAGTGAAAAGTTATAGGTTTTTTGTTATCCATTTTTTACTACCCTCCCTTTAGTTTTAAACCAAGAACCGATATTGCCCTTCATTACTCTTTTCCTCAACTCTTCTGCAAAGTTTGCATGAGGAACTTCTGAACCCAAATATTCTTGTCCAGTCTCAAGGTCAATGAGTTTCCATTTTGCAGGAGCCTTGGTATGAATTATTAAATCTAGTGGGTAATCGTAATCATCTACTTCTGACCCATCCAAAAGTTTTCTTTTGTTTATGTTATTTTTCATTTTTAGATTATTGAAAACCATATCGGTAATGTGTATCTAGTTCCAGACAAAATTTTTGTCACTTCGTGTGGATAATGCATATTTCCTGGAAAAACAATAAAATCTCCAACATTTGGCTTAAATGATAAGTCATGAGTAACAAACTTGATCTCTCCACCTTGATAGTCATCGTTAAGATATATATGTACTGGTAAGTGATTATCAGTAACATATCCAAGATCATCAACATGTAATTCTAAATATGAACCTTCTGTCCATTTTACAACACTAAGAGAGTCCTGTTTTACAGAAATTTTTTCTTTTTCAATTCCATAAGATGTAGATATTTCTTCTTTGCATCTATCTATAATATTGTGTATATCTGGAATTCCATTAAACTTGTTCATATATGTTAGTGGTTTTCCATCATGATCTTTTTGTGATACAAAACTAATATATTGTCTATTATCTATATCAAACATAAGATATTCGACTTCTTCTTTTGTTAAAAAATTATTAACAACTTTAATATTCTCAGAAGAATTTCCAACTTTATTAAAAAATTCTATATATGAGTCATTTCTCTCAATTGTTGCTGGGTCATTCCCAACCGATTTTCCGTTAACTATGTATGCCATATAACCATTATACACTATATAAAAATATTTAAAGTTCGGCGGAAAATAGAAGAGAAAACCTACAAATGCCCTACAAGGGCACTATCGGTTACTCTCTATGTGTGTCGCCCAGTAATATAAGCATCTATCACAGCATGGTTTGTTAAACTCACTTTGCTTATCAGCAGCAAACCTGACATAAAGGACTGGATCTTTGCGGTATAGGTTGGTCTTATGAGTAGTAACAACTCTCTGAACATGCTCTGGTTTGGACCAAACAGGTTGTTTGTCGCCCCACATTTGGCTATAAGCAGCCTTGAGTGCTCTAAGATTAGATACGTTTTTTTCTGTTCTAATGCCACGTAGGTCTGCTTCATAAACCATATGGTCAACATACTCCATAAGATGGTTTTCAGATTCTTTCCACATGAGCACAGCAGGATGATTGCGCCAAGCACCAGAAGGAGATGCCCCAGACAAAACCTTGAGAATCTGGTAGCCTTCTAAGATTTGCTTGTTAAGGCGTTTATTGTCCAGGATTTGGGCAGCGTGTTCGTAATCTCTTGATGGTAGAAATGTTTGCATATATCAATTATGCCATAAATTGACTAATATGTCAAGCAAGTATGGCTGCAAGGATGGCAACAGCAACAAAGAACATAAGTAAATATTTAACGCCTTTTTCGGCTTTTTCTGTATTCATATATCTATTATACCTTATTTCGGCAGGGTATAATAAAGACATGACCCTCCTATACATACTCTACAGCCCTATACACAAGGCCATAAAGGTGGGTATATCAGATGTCTCAGGTAGAAGGTTTGCAAGCCATAGGACCAAGGGCTGGATACTTATCAAGTATTGGGCATTTTCCGAACGGGATAAGGCAAGAGCAGTAGAATCCCTAGTAGTACAAACCCTTACTTCCAAGTATGGACATTTCCTGGATAAGGACGATATGCCACAAGGGGGATATACAGAGACATTTGACGCTAGTAAGATAACAAGACGAGGTTTGATCCGTATGGTCAATAAGGCAATCAAGGATGTTAATATCCCCTGATTTTTTAAAGTTATCCACAGCCAAGGTCTTGTAGACACTTAAAGTAAATGGCATTTTACTTTAAAATAGGGAAATCTTTTAAAGTTTTGTTAGGTTTACTTTAATTGATTGTTAGGTTTATCTACAAATTTGTTAGGTTTTGAGATAGTTATCCACAGGCATTTATACCCTTTATGATACATGCTTCAACACCATCTCCATATCTATGTTCAAACTCTTTACCTACACTCCATAGTTGATCATCTTGGATAATAAGATATTTATTTATAGAATCAGGATTTGTATCTCCTGCTATACGCCCAATGTGATAGGTTTTAATTAGTTTTTCGTTGATGTATATTGGTATGTGAATAGGCATAAAACCATTGTATCGCATGGTTGTCCACATGTCAATATGCTTAAAAATGTTAGTTATCCACATGTTTATCCACAGATTAATCTTACTGATTATATATTTAGACATTCTAGAAGTGGAGTGAAGTGGAGGATAGTGGAGGACTGGGCACTTTTAAAGGGGGCGTCGTAATCTTTTTTTCCAAACCTCACACCTTCAAACCTCATACCACATATGCGCCATATTGTCAAACCTCATATCCCCATTGTAAGGTTTGGGCATTATACATGCAAAACCATGGTTTGTCAAGTCCTTGTATGCATGATTTTGCCCATAAAAAATCTCCCAAAACCAGGGAGAAATTGTCGATAATCGTAATCTTTTTTTATAAAACCAATATGAAATTTGTAGAAAACCAGGAGAAATGGTTTGTTATTCTATAGGGGTTATTTGTTATAGGGTTTTGTCTTTATCCCCTGGGATTTCGCCTGGGGCAAATTGGCCTGCGGCCCGATCTAGTTTATCTTCCTGCAAAAAATCGGGGGTAAAGGTAAAGAATCTATTTAAACCTATAGCATGAGTAATACCTACAAAGGAGTTCCACACATTGTCAGAAAAGGTTTGATACCCTATTGGATCTCTTTTGGCATACTCTGCAAAATGTCTTCTTGGACTCATAATACCATTATAACACTATTTGACAAACCAAGGTTTGTATGGTATAAGGTTTGGTACGGGGAAAAGAATTGCTTCATCGTAATATGCCTGGTACGGGGAAAAATTTTTGAGGTTTCGTAATGATCTTTTGAAAATGTGGATGTCTGGTTTGTCTGGTTTGATATAAATCCTCGGGGCCCAGCCCTATTCTAAAGTGTTTTTCTTTTGATGGGCAAAAGTTAGGACTGAGTCTAAGTTAATCTTAGGAAGCATATCTACTTCTTGCTCAGTAATATCTAATAGTTTAAAGAACATCTCAATAGTTTCATCAATATAGTCCTCGCCAAGTGGTGTCAAACCAGGAACCAAACCTTCTGCCACTACATAAGACAAGGGCAAACCAATGTCATTGTATTCCATAAAGACAGAGAAGTCCTCGTTATCACGATAGTCTATCCATAGTTGTCCTAGCAAACCTGCTTTATCTGCGATATCCAATTTGTGGTTGTCCTTTCAACTCTAACATAAGTTTATCATACTCTTCCTTGGCTGTCAAACTAACAACCTCAAATCTGTGGTAATTTATAAGAGGGAGGTTTCTAATGAGGTAGTATCCTACTCCTTCTAAGTCTACCGCAAAATCTTGGGTAAGCAGTTTGCCTAGTTGTTCCGCTGTTCTTGATTCTTTTGTATTTGTTGGTTTGCGAACTGAATACCTACTCATAGTCCTCCTCCTGTTCTATTGTATCAAAAAGTAGGGGAAAGGGCAACCCCACGCTGCCCCTCCCCTTGGATCTAGGGGACCCAGTCCTAGACCTTCGCAACAGAATTCGTATGGTATGCGATGAAGTCCTCAATATTGTGCCAGTCTTCTCCACGACCTACGGTCATGTCTGTTAAATCTATTGTGATTGGTGAGTCCAAGAATCCTTGGTCGCTAGGGTCCATGGCATAAATTCCATAGCCTGTCTCATCCAGAACAGAATCTCTAATAATATGACTAATAGCCATGCGGGTAGCATATGGGATATCTCCCATTTGTAGACGTGGACGAGCATGCTGCAGGGCTGCTGCTAGTACCTCGTGCATATAGTCCTCATCCCAGTGACTGTAGAGGCATACGGCCATGTCTTCTGATTGTTTAAAAACAAAGTTACAACGTGCTCCCATTAGTCTTGCTCCTTAAAAGATACGATTGATAGTTGGTTTAGTATTTCATTGCAGAGGTCTGCTTCATTGTCTGACTCAGCCTCGTATGTAAAATGCATGTAGTCACCTGTGGGTTCGAATATTACTTCTACTGTATACTCGCTCATTCTTTTGTTCCAAACTCTAGTTCGTATAGTTCCTCATTTGTCATACAACTTGGGCAAGCCTCATAAGGGGCATACCTGTCGCAATAATTGTATAAGTTATCAAACTTAGTACCGCAACCCTCACAAACATAGGGGGTAGCATTTAGTTCTGTCATTTTGTATCCATTCCTACTAGGGTCATTTCATCAATTGTAGCACAATTTGGGCATTTTTCCAAATCGTGGTCTTGGAAGGCATCTCTGATAAGATTATCAGGGTCTTCCAGTTCAGCATGACAGTTCTCACAGAAGTACCACTGTACTCCTACTTGAATCTGAATCGTGGTATTAGGTGGGCAGGGTACCTCAGTAATGAAGTATCCTAATCTATTTACAAATCCCCAGCCAGACCAGATATAAGAGCCACCGTCATCACCGTCGCCATACATCCAGATTTTGTCAGGGGATTGAGATTTAACAAACTCTACCTCATCACCATAGGTTTCAAACATAAGACCATTACCGTCCTCATCTTGAAATGAGGCATTCTTGTCTATATGGTTAGTGATTGGTTTGTATTGCTCAATCCAATCTTCAAATGATAGTTCAATAAAGTTATCCATTCTTCTTAGCCCTATCACTAATGGCAAACGATAGTTGGTATGTCAGGGCATATACCCAAGATAGAGCGTCCATTTGTCCTTCCCAATACTTACGCTCCATAGAATCCATTGCTTCCTCTGTGTACTCTTCTTGCTCTACGGCAGCATTGTATTCTTTTTCAGCCTCATACATGAGGTTCTTAAGTTCGCCATGGAGGATGTCAGTTCCTGATTCTCCAAGGTCAACGAGTTTCTGTAGGTGTGGTGCTAGTTCTGTAGTTATCATTTCTCTAGTATACCCTCTGCCACTGACAAAATATGGCGGGTAGCAAGAGATTGACCTGACACATGATTATACTCAAAGTCTAACTCAGTATAATCTTTAGAGGCAGGGTCAAGGCTCTCCATCTGATTAGAGATATCCTCTAGGTCCTGTTCTAGGCTGATGATGTGTATCTTTAGATATTCTATTAATGTGTTCATATATTAATTATACGGGTTTGAGTTGATTTTGACAAGCCTTCTTGGTGTGATGTTGCTCACAGGCAGGCTTTCTCCACTAGGTCCGTATACCGTTGCATCTGAGGATCCAACATTAGTTAGATTAGGAGATCCACATGAGCACCAGCCACGGTAGTCAGTTAGATCCTTCAGGGTAGTGACCTCAGTAAGGGCATCACAATCATTACATACATAATCATACTTAGTCCACATATGAGTCCTCTAATACTTCATAAGTCATATTATCAGCCATGGAGGTATCCATAAAGTCATTTATCCATGAATCCATACTAGAGATAAACTCTTCTTCAGTATACTCATTGTCGAATGTAAACTGTATTGTTATTTGTTTCATTATTCCCCCCAATATTCTAAAATAGTATTAAGTGTAGTATGGATACGACAATCACAGTCTTCTCCACCCATGTTATCCATAAAATCTAAATGAGAATAATTAGCCTCATAGATTTCTGTTACGAGTTCGTCTATTGTATATGGTTTGAGTGTTTGGGTCATGCCATTTCCTTTTCATAAGCAGGTAGTGAGGTTACTGTTAATTCTAGCATTTGAGCAGGGTATTGGTCAAGTACCCAATTAAGAGCCTGGCCAGCAGTATCAAAATCAGACACACACCTACTAGTGCCATAGTCTTGTATATTAACTTCCCAGCAGTCAACACCACCAGGAGATACGGAGTATTCCATCTCATAGATTTCTACATTTAGGGTCATAGATTAATTGTAGCAAGTTTGGGGAAAAATGTCAAGCCTTCGTAATTAAATTTTGGGAAAAATATAGGCTGATCGTAAAGTTATTTTAACAAAAATGTTGTGTGATATAAATCACAGCCCCCGAGGATTTTAAAAAGCGGGAGCAGTTTTAAATCATGCTCAGGATTTATTAGTAGCCCCCTACTAAATGTCTACTCTGTCAACACTGGATGACAAGTAAGTAACTTCTTCACCATATGAAACTGAATCAAAATCAATTTCATATATTGCATTCTTTGCTTCTTCTTCATTCCGTGCATTGACTGTAATTGAATATTGAACTTCTACTTCAACCTCAAATTCTTTTGTCAAATCGAATCCGCAAATGTTTGCAATTTCTTCTGCTTGTGATTCTGTAATGTCATTAGATTCTAATGATTCCAAGGTCCACTCTTGCATTTCATTACGCATACGGTTACGCTCTGCAGCCTCTGTATACGAACGTTGTGTTACTTTTTGAATGTGCTCTTCAAGTTGAACAATGCGTTCATCCTTTTGTGCTATCTGAGACTTAAGAAAGTCTTCTGTTGCGTGTACTACTGGTGTTTCTGTTGTTTGGTCCATGGGGGCCTCTTTCTGTTAGTTGGTTAATTTAATTGTACTGCATTGGACTGACAAATGTCAATTACCAAGATGATGAATAATAAAATGATAACTTATCTACTTCAGGCAGAGCGAAGATACGCTCTAACTGTTCAATAGTATTTTCTAAATCTCTCCAATACCATTGGTCAATATCTGTGCTACCAAAGAAAAATCCTTCTCGTGGTGGTAGCAGGCTAGGGTCTTTAGTTTCTAGTGAGTGCTTACATAGAGCAAGCAGTTCTATTAATTTATCTTGTGAGACATAGTATTCTCCGCAGTTATCATTACCATTTTGGACTTCTCTTACGAACCAAGAGTGAATCTGATTAGCCTTACGCCAATAGGCACAAGTTACCTCTACGCTTGCTCCATAGATATCTGTTGCGACATCTGTTAGTTGTGTTAGTTCCATTAGGTCATTGAACTGTGGATATACGGCTTCAGGTGAAGAATAAGATAATTCATCATTCTCCTGTAGTGCTTGCCAATTTACTTTCGCTAGGTGCTTTCTAGCATTTAGATACATATCTAATCCCATTGGGGGCTTCCTTCTTTCTGTTTGTTTCTTTTAATTATACTAGGGGGGTCTGACAAATTGGTGATAGGGGTAGGCACCTAGATTAGTTTGAAACCCACCCCTATCAGATCCCCAAGGGACTTTCGCAGAAAGATCAACACAATTCGATTTTGTGTCGCAGTCTGCCTTGAACGCAGGGGATAATGAGTGGGGCTTTTACACCCCACCCAATTATCTAATTAGAGATAACGAGCAACTGCTTGATAAGTTGAAGTAGAAACTACTTCCTCATCTGTCATCTTTAGGATACGGATAGCGTTAGACATTTCCTCTTTCATCTCATTGTAGTTGTGTCTGTGGATTACCTCAAAATCCTTTTCAGGTTCAGCAGGGAAGTCTGAGCCTTTCGTCTTGATGTCAAAATCAACATTGAGAGTTTCGTTCCAAGAACGGAAGTTGGTTCTGATGTTCTCAGCCTTGCCAAATTGAGCAACTGCCCATTTCGCAATTTCTTTCTGCCACTTCTCATAAGCCTTCTGATACTTTGCTTCGTTCTCATCTTGCTTCTTGAAATTAGCCTCTAGTTCTGCTAACTTTGTTTCTAGTGCGTTGATAACTCTCTGTGTAGGTATCTTTACGCTAATTGCTTTTCCTCTTGCCATTGGGTCTTTTTCCTTTTCTTTTAGTTGGGGGTTCTATCATAGCACTTTGCTCTGACAATTTGGGAGGTGAGCAGTTTTAGTAGTCATACTCAGGACTTTTCCTATTTAGTTAGGAATTACTTTGCTGTCCAAGTTGTATAGCGAGTTGCGCCATTGACATCTAGGGCTACACGAACATTACCATTGGCTAGTGGTGTAATCTCCTTGATTACTCCTGTGACCTTTGACTTCTGTGTGGTGTAGGTGTCGCCTACTTTGTAAGTTGCGGTTGCTACTGACATTGTTTCCTTCTTTCTGTTAGGTTTTTTGCTTACTGTATAATTATGACATTTCTTGGTAAAAATGTCAAATCTATTTTGAGATTTCTCAAATAGTGAGATTACTTGCTGGTCTTGACCATAGCCAAACGGCGTGAGCCATTTGCTAGAACTAGACTAACTCTGGTAAGTTTATTAGACATTGGCTCAAAACTAGCAATACGACCTGTAATGCCTGTCTTGCTTGTCGTGAATAAATCACCAATTTGGTAGGTGTATCCTCCAAGGGTCATTGTGTTCCTTTCGTTGTGGGGTTTTGCTTACTATACAATTTTAGCAGAAAAATGTCAAAAATACAAATCCTGCCCCTAGTTTGGGTGTGACAATAATTACATCGTAAAAGGGTGTTTTAACTTGACAAATTGTATTTGCGCCCCCGAGGATTTTTTGCGATTCCGACGGGATTTGAACCCGTGATCTCTACAGTGACAGTGTAGCGATTTAAACCAGACTAATCTACGGAACCAATTGGTGAGCAGTTTTTATTCTTGCTCAGGAATCTTTATTTAGTTTTTTTGTTATGCAATCTGCAAAACATTTTGCACAACTTTTAGCAAACGATTTTTTTCTGCATTGATAGCAGGGTCAAAACCACTTGCTGAAGCAAGAATTGATTCGTTAGAACCACCTCTTGCAGACCTGTGCCAATCTAGGCGTTCAGTTAATGCATTGAAAGCACCCCAAGCGTTTCCAGCAATCATGCCGTTAAATTCGCCTGTATAGATGTCATTGATAACATCAACCTTGTTTTCCCACTTCTTGAAAGCACCCTTAGAATCTTTTTCAGGCTTAGGGTATGCAGCAAGAATGATGTCATTGAATTGCTTAGCATTGACTTCTTTTTCAATCATAGCCTTAGCCATAAGGTCAAAAGAATCCATATACTTATGAGCAAGACCCAAAGTTTCACGAGCAACGGCAACCTTACCAGAAGCGGTCTGAGTGTGGCGAATCTTGAAAGATTGCTTGACACCATTCTTTTTCTTAGTAGTGTTTAGTGCAAGATTGAGAGTGTTAGCACACACAACACGAACAGGTGTAATGCTTGCTTGAATAGCGATTGAGCCGTCATGTGATGTGTTAATAAGTAAATAAGTTTTTACCTTATCTGCAACACCATTTGGGTCAAGAATTGTTTCACGCTCTAATGCTAATGCACCAAACACGACACGACCACCCTTGATTGAGCCAGCAGTTTCCCAACGCCCGCCACCATCAAGAATATTATCACCAAATGAAAATAAATCTTCATTTTGCATAACATGATAACGCTCACCAACGACACCAAGAATGTCTGTCTGTGTGTTATCAGTAGGGTTAGTGCGAAGCACATATTGATAATTTTTGTCGCTTGTTAGATGTGAGGGGGTTTCTAAATCCTCTAAGCGAACATTCCAATTAGAAAGATTTGCTAGGTCTAGCATTTCTTTTGTAGTTTTTTCTTCAGTGAATACAGTGCCAAGACCATGCCAAGCAGGTTCTCTGAAAGAAGCGAATGAAGCAACGCCGTTTTGCGTTTCTAGTTCATGAGCCATTTTTTCTCCTTCGTTAGTTATTTCTTTAAGTATAGCAGGATAGGCTGACAAATGCAAATCAGGGTAATTAGATATGGGATAAATTGGACATTTTCATAAACTACGGCGTGTCGACTTGACAAAGTTATCCACAGGCCCCCGAGGATTTTGCGGGGGGATCTGAATTAATTCCCAGCAGAACCCATAAAAGATAATAGAACAATTAGCACCATTAAAACATAGAACCAATTACTCACAGTATCTCATTTCTTACTAGATGAAAAAATTATGTCGCTCTTAGAGTATACACAAAGAGAGCAAGAAACGCAAGCGGAGCCATTAGTTGAGATAAGTGGAATTTGTTTATTATTCTCAGGACACTTAGCAGCAGGCTTACCAATCATTTCTTTTATGTCTGCCTTACCAGTAGCAAAATTCTTAGCAAGGTACGCCATTCGAATTCCACTATTAACTTTTAAGTCTACTGCGGTTTTGACATTCTCGCTATCTGCAGAAAAGTATAGGCTAAGATTATCAATACCCTTGAGCATTAGAGCAGCGGAAGCCACACGAGTGTACACCCAGAATTGGACATCAGTATTATTTAAGATTACGTATTGCCATGCACGTGTATAGGTATCGTTAAAAAAGTCGCCGTCCCAGTGGATACGGAATAACTTAGGAGCGTCTTTCTTTTCACAATCTTTCTTAAAATCTGCAATCATATTTTCAATTAGGTCCACCATAGTGGGCTCATCTGCATTGCGTAGCAATTCCCAATTGTGTAATAGATTAGTTTTTACTGCAGGGAACAGTCTTTCAAGTTTTCCTGCGTAGCAAACCATTTCACAAACACTAGTGGCACCAGGGCACGAGAAAGCCTTTCCAGCAGGTAATCCAAAAGTGTTGGCAATTGCTGCCTGTTTTCCATTTTTTGTGACAAGGTTAGCCACCTTTCTATCTTTAGAGCGTTTTAGTTGGGTCATAGGGGGTCCTACTTTCTTTCTTTAATTATAGCGTTAGGGTCTGACAATTTTTTTCTATTGTAGGTTTTCTTTGAAGGCACGGCAGAGGCAGCGTTGGAGCGTCGTAATTCCATTAGTCTGCGTAATTCCTCTGGTGTTTTTTTCATACTTAATCTTATCATAAATCACTAAAAATGTCAAAACCCCCAGTGTGATCAATATCACAGGCCTCGGGGATTTTAGCAGTTTTATATCATGCTAAGGATATTTGTTTATACTGCTAAGAAATCATCCATGCCACCAAAAATAAGTAGCAAGAATATAAAACTTGCATGAACTATTGCAATAGTTAATCCTGCAATTGCAAGACCTCTACCTCTATTCCAATTTGAACCATTTCTCTTAAATTGATTAAGTGCTATTGGGCTAAAGATAAAAGCCATTGGAGTAATAGTAAGTGCAAGAACAAAACCTGCAATTGCAAATCCGTTCCATGGCAATACTGAAGGGTCAGGCTGTCTTTCGTTGGGTGTCATTATTGTAGCACCAAAACCTTTTTCTCAAGAGCAACATCAAAGTTGTCCATAAAACTAACAAAATCTCCGTCATTAATCCACTTAACATGAACTTCGTTTCCAGATGTATAGACTGTCATTGAATGACCCATGGCACTCTTTGAGCGTTCAATAGAACTAATCTTGTCAAACTTAAACGACTCTAAGTCATAGCCAAACATTTTCTTTGCAAAGAATAGCAGTCTTGTTTCTGTAAGAGCAAAGACTCCATTTCTAATTGTTTTGTTTCCCATTCTGCGTGTTTCATACACACCAAAAATTGATGAGATAATGTTTTCATTTGGTTGCAAATGGTCTGATAATGATTCCAAGTGCTTTCTTGCATTTTTGTTTTGTGACATTGTTTTCCTTTTTCTAGTTGGGTTTTCTTTATACATTAATAATATCATAAACGACTGACAAAGTCAAAAAATTTTTGCCGTCCAGGATCTGGGAAAAGAAAACTTGCATCGTAAAAAAAATTATCTATATACTGGTGAGTATCCACAGGTTATCCACAGACACGCCCATGGGAGTCGGGGATTTTTATGCGGGGAAGTGCATAAAAATACTTTTAGTTATTCATATGTTTCAATAAAAACATATAACGGAATTGAATCAGTGTAGCGATAAACTTCAGACTCTAATTCGTCAAATTCGTTTTTATATATTACTGCCCAATTATCTGCAGTTGCATCGCTTGAAATTTCCATAACTTCAACGATATCATCATTAACTTTAATTAAATCTCCAACCATTAATTGATCTGGCTTGAGTTCATCTGCATAGACTAATTCCATACTGTTTATTGTATCAGACATTTTACTTTCCCCCTACTGTTCCGTTGCGATAAAAAATCTTAGTGTGCATTTTGCCACTAGGCTCTGAGAAATTGTAAGTTGCGTATTCATCTGCAAATCCCCAATCTACAATTTTATCCCACTCTGCTACTGCACTAATTGCGTCTGAATAGCGACCAACCCATTGTGGTGTGGTGTCGTTATCATAGGTTGCAGTAATTGCGTATGAGTATTCCATTTTAGTATTCCCTTTCAATAAGCCACGCATTAAGGTGGTGTTGTTCAATAATAGCCCATACTGGGGCAGTAGTCAAACCCTTATAGGTTATTCCTTCAGGCATTGGTATTTCTAAGTCCCATAGTCCTAAGTCATTTACTGCGTCAATTGCTTCAATACAAGGTTGAACCATAGACTTAGGCACTGGTGGATAGTGATTATTAGATAGATGAATTGCTATCTGAGTTTCAATATCCAAGTGGATACCTAACTCATCAAGCGTTCCGTCTGCCATTTCGTTAGCCAAATTACTTCCCATTTTTATACCTCAGCACTTTCCCAAATAGTTTTTTCAAGGCTTTCGTTAGCCCAAATAACTTCGCCATCGTGGTCAAAGATTATTTCGTGAGGATTACAAACACAATTCTCAAAGTCATAGTCCTCGCCATTACTCCAAGTATAAACACCCTTGCCTTCGCATAGGTGGCAGTTTCTAATTGTATCTACTGCTATTTCTAGTCTATCCATTTTCTTTCCTTCTTTCTTTCAATACTAAAATCTTATCAGATAGGGCTGACATTTTCAACCCTAGTTTTCAACCTTTACGGCTACTGTGCGACATACTCTTTTCCCTGTAAGGGAATCACGCACCTCTACTAAATAACTTTCGCAACCTTGATACCATACGGCTTTAGGGTGTATCTCTGCTGAGATAATTTCACCTGTTAAAGTGCGTGAGCGATAAGGTGTTCCTACTAGTAGGTGTTCTATTGTATAGACATTTGCTGACATTTGCCAACCTCTTTCTTTAATTAACTTATTACTCTGTAATCCTATCATTTTTCACTGACAAAATCAAATCCAAAAACGGACATTTCTGGCATTTTTTTTGTGATAAATCTCACATTTTTGGCCTGTGGATAAGCCTGTGGATAACCCCCGAGGATCTCTCGGGAAATTTTCTGCCAATTTTTATTAGCAGAGAATTTTTTATTTATTCAACAACATCTAAAATTTCAAATGCGTCAAATTTTTCTAATTCGCTATCAGGCAAATTACGAAGAGATTTTTGTAGAGCAAAATACGCATCTAAATCTGTATTTGCTTCAGTAATAAAACTGATTAAAATATTCTTTTTCATTTTAATTTTCAACCTTTCTCAATTCATAGGAATTGTTTAGTGGGCGAGAATTGTTAGAGAACATAGCCTCTACAATTTTTTTATCTTTTATTCTTTGAGCAATTCTTTTTTCTTGTTGCTCTTTTAGTATTCTGTCAAAAGTATTCATTACTTACGACCACCTTTCATATATGAAGAAAATCTTTTTTCAGAACCACACTTTTCGCAAGTTCTGATTATTGAAGTTTTACCATTAGTGAAGGTAAAACCTTTTTTATCCACGAAACCTTCGTGGTCGCAATTTAGATTAGTGTTATTACTAATCTGGAAGTACCCATTAGGTACTGTGTAGAATTTTGAGTTTAGTAAGTTCATTTTGAACTCCTTTCGTTTTTATCTAATACAAGTATTCTAGCAGGGGGGACTGACATTTTGAGAGAGCAAAGTAGTACAAAACGGACATTTTTAAAAACTATTTTTGTGAATTACATCACAGACAAAATAGGACAAAACGGACACCTCGGGGGATTTTTTGAGCAGTTTTAGATCTTGCTCAGGATTTGAAAACTAAAATCCGTTTTCTTTTATATCTTGAATTGCTAATCTCAATAAATAAAATGTTGAAATTAGCAAAGCAAGTTGCACAATTGTAGTTAGAAATCTGCTCATACTGGAATTAGTCCTAACTCGTCAATTCCGCAGGCTTTTTCAAATCTTGCAAAATCAAATCTATCATTATCAGATTTGAAGTATTGACAGAATTCCTCTACCAAGTCTTCAAAAACTGCTGGGTGAATTTCATCGCTAAATCCTTTTAGAATTTCAGCAGTTTTGACATAGTCTTTTCGTGTCATCATTACAGGACCACCTTTAGAGTGGCCCAAGAATTGCCTTCATTGACTTCATCAAGGACAGGCTTTAGAGCAGGCACGAGCAGGTCCTTTAGCAGACCTTCAAGAAATAGTTTTTGTATTTCTTTATCAAGCCCTAGCAACTGAATTGCTAGTGGATGTGTTTCATCTAATTCTGTGATGAAGTGTAGAGAGTGTTCAACTGTTTTCATTTATTTTTATTTCCTATTCTTAGTTTGAGTTTGAGGGGATAAGTGTGCCACGAATTGTGCCACGAATTGCGAGAGTATCGCAAGCAATTTTGACAGATACGCCAACAGGTAATTGTGTTGGATAGTTTGAGATAAATTGAGCAACAGCACCTTTAGAGGGCAGGCTAATTTTTTTGGTAGAACCATTAAAGGTTTCTAGTGTTATAGTGTAAGTCATTTTTTGACTTCCTTTCGTTTTTAGGTATAAGACTATCTTATACTAAGGGTCTGACATTTTGGCTACTTATTTGCTAGGCTCATTGTGATTTGTATCACACTTATTTGCTAGGCTCATTAGCCAATTTGTCCTTATTTAGTTTTTCTTACTCTGTAAGTATAACAGGCTAGGCTGACAAAGTCAAGTTTAGACACGGACAAAACGGACATTTTTAGTGTGATTTACACCACAGGGCCCCGAGAATTTTTTACTTATTTATTTTCTTCAATTTCATTTAACAATTCCCACAAAATTGGTTCTAATTCTTTTGAAACTAGATCCAATTTTTCTTGTAGCGATTTCATTTATGATTACACTCGCTTTCTATTTCGTGTCCAAATTCATCTACTAATTCTTCATAGATTTCATCAATGTAGTCTAAGTAGTCCATTATTCTGCCACCTTTACTGCGACAGTAGCCCAACGATGACCATTGAAACGAATTGCGTAGGCTTCATAGCCTTCAGATAAATAAATATCCTCACGCTTTTCTGCGAAATTGATTTCGCCATATTGATATTTTCTCGCCATTGAACGAGGGTAGTAAGTCTGACCTACAAGTAGGTCTGGAATTGAGTATGTTTTCATTTTAGTTATTACCTTTCTTTAGTAAATAATTCTAGCAGAGGGGGCTGACATTTCCCTAGTTAGGGAGAATGTCCGTTCCGTAGTATTCTACCGCAGAGTATAAATCCATTATTCCTTTATACTCTCTACAACGAGGGCAGAAAGCGTTCCACCCATCTGTAAGTGATGAACAGAATACGCAGATTTTATCTGTGATACAGAAGTCATTATCTACGAGATACTGTATTATCTCATTTTTATTTAGTGTAGTCATTTTATGACCTACCTTTCTTTATAGTGTGCTAACTTATTTGCTCTTATCTTATTTGCTAGGCTCACCCTATTTCTAGGTTTATTTGCTAGGCTCATCTAAGAGGCTCATTTAGCACTATTTAATTTTTCTTATACTAGAAGTATAACAGGGGGGTCTGACATTTTGGAGGGGACAAATAGGATAAAACGGACATTGTGAGGTATATCACTTGTGAGGCACATCACATAGGTTATCCACAAAGTTATCCACAGCCTCGGGGGCGATGTGATACGAATCACACACGACACGCCGTGTTAAAACTTGACTTTTGGGGGTAGATGTGTTATTATACTAGTATAGAAAAAATTAAATAGCGTTAAAAAGGTCAATGAGCCTAGCGAATAAGATAACGAAATGTTATATGAGCCTAGCGAATAAGTGACCTAAATCACACACAACACACCCCACAGACACCCCCTTTTGTCAGTGGCAGGGTATAGAATAAGATTATTAGAAATAAAGAAAGGTGGTCTAAAAATGACTACATTAACAATAACAGTATGCAAAGAGCATACACCTAACAAGGTCGCTATCTCCTCAGTAGGAGATGACCAATTCACATTCTGCGAGGTATGTGAAAATAACATTGAGCGTTGGTATGATGATACTGACCCAGAAAGACTACCTATGTGGTCAGATTGGAAAGTGTCTAAATGATTAACTCAGTATTAACAATTAATTGCACTACTTGCTACGGCAATGGTTATGTATTCTTTGGTGATGAAAACGATTATGGCACTGAGCCATGCGATTGTGTATTAAATGATGAACTAAACGATTGGAATAAATAAATGAACACATGTAAAAACCCTAAATGCGAATCTATTGAATTAGTGTATTCTGGAACTGATGCCTTTATGCTAGGCATACCAACAGAGTCAATCTGTTATGACTGTGCTAATACCTATGCACATGTATCACGAATCGTTGAGGCTTGGAAAGTAGAGGTTGCTAGTGTTTGATTTTTTAACTTCACCCTTTGAGTGGTTTGCCAACATGGTGCAATACTCACTTATATTTATGGGTATTATTATTCTAGTGCTAACAATAGGAGCAGTAGTTGCTATACCTATTGGATTAAAACTATTAGGTGTTGCATTCGCTAAGACTATTGTAGTTGAAACTAGCAAAGTAGTAAGAGACCTAGGATTAGACAAAATCAAGGTGGACACAGACGAATTAAAATCGTCTAATGTGTTAAGATTTAAGACCCCACACCAGTGGCCTGAAACTCTAGCAAGGTAGCAGGCTACAATTCACTAAAGATAGTGGGCTTATGGGCTCACTATTTTTTTTGATCTTTTTTTATCTATACGTGTATCATACATCTGAACAAAATATTCAGATTTTAGGGTATTTAGGTTTTACAAAATTTTTCAGATCTGGTGTATAATGTAAATATGAAATTTAATGATATGCCAGCCCTATATATGTTTTTAAAAAAAACAACAAAAGGCAATCCTTTTATTAAATCAAATTCAGAAAATATATTTTTTGCTTTTACTAGTAAGGCTGTAGAAGATGTTTTATTAAACAAATATAGCAGTTTTATAAAAGACGGACTCGTTGGTAGACTAAAAACTGTTTTAGGTAACGGAATCATGACAATAGAAGAACCAACACACATGACTAGTAAAAAAGAAATGTATCCAGCATTTAGTAATAAAATTATGGAGGAATATGAAAAAAAAGTTGCTAGTGCTGCAGACTATGTTCTTTCTTCTTGGTCTGGACAAATCAATGCTAGAAAACAAATGAAGTTTTTAGTTTTTAAAAGTGTTATAGATATATTTTTTTCAGAAAACGCAGATGACGATTTTATAAAAATAAGTAAAGATTCAACTACAACGGCAGACAAGATTGCTTGGGATGTAGATGATGCTGATCGCTCTGAATCAACAAAAAATTTAAAAGAGTTCTGTAAAAAAATAGCAGACAAAAGAATAGAGTCTAAAGAAAACAAAAACGATTTTTTAGGCATGCTAGTTAACTCGTATAATAATAAAAAAATAACAATTGACGAATTATATGATCAAGCAATTACAATATTTTTGACTAGTTACAAATCAACTTCTCATGTGTTAGAGTGGTCATTATATTATTTATCAACAAATCCAGAATGGCAAGAAAAGGTACAAGAAAAAGAAAATCTTGAGGCTTTTATAAGTGAGGTACTAAGGCTATGTCCTCCTATTTGGAATACACAGCACTTGGCAATAGAAGATGTGGTCATAGATGAAACTTTAATTCCTGCTGGCACAAAAGTAACAACAAGTTCGTATGTAATGCATAGGGATAAAAGTATTTTTGAAGATCCAGACTCTTTTAAGCCAGAAAGGTGGCTTGAAAATAAAGAGTTATCAAAAGGGGAATATTTTCCTTTCTTATTTGGAAAAAGACAATGTATTGGTAAAGAGTTTGCCCTAATGGAAATTAGAGTGGTTTTAAATAAAATTACTCAGATGTTTAAAATAGAATTAGTAGATGGCGGAGAAGAATATACGGCTGGTCTAGTATATAAACCTAAAAAAGAAACAATAATACATGTTACAAATAAATAATTTTTCAGATTTATGGTAAAATAGAAAGTATGGGAATATTGGATAATCTTGAAAATGCTCTAAACGACAACTTTGAGTTTGAATCAAAACCTGTGTTAGAAATAGATGCTATGGGCAGAGAAAAATTTTGGGAAGATTTAGGAAGACCGTCTGATGATGGAAAGTGATCAACAAAAATTGACGCCAGAGCAAGTGCAATCAATTTTGCTTTTTCAAATTGAGCAGAAACTAAGGTATATTATTGCCAAGCAGGTTGAAGAAAAATTTCACGGGATGTATCATGATGCATCACACGATATAGCCCAATACATAAGGAATATGGTTTAGTATTGAGAAATAACTCCACGCTGAAGTAGTTCATCGTATAGTATCCCATTAATCTGGCTTAATGAATCCTGATGTTGCATTATTGCTTCATCAATCTGACTATCTGACAAATTGTTAGCCTGACCAACCTGTCGATTGATATGATTTACGACATCATTCATTAACAATATAACTTCTTCTCTTTTCATCTTTTTTCCTCTATCTCTATAACATAAAATGTTGGCATTGTGTGCCTTCTCGTATTCGATCCTTTTGGTAAAACCTTAAGGACTTCGTGCATATAGTGGTTTGGAAATATAACTATATCTCCTGGTTCTGGTTTTATAATTATACCATAGTCATTAAAAACCAACTCTCCGCCATCATATTCGTCATTTAGATAAATCAATGTTCCAATTTTTATAAATGGAAATTCGGCGGGATCGCTAGAGCCATCCGAGTGTTTTGCCAAAACAGAATTAACCTGCCATCTAATAAGTTCAAGAGGTCTTGTCCAATTATAGTTAACAACCCTAAACCCCCTATTGGCAAAATAATCTTCGTTTAAAAATGACTTTATTTTTAAATCAAGTTCTTTCATTCTGGTTTTTATATGCTCATCATTTATTTTTCTTTGGCCGTTATATTCATCGCCCTCTGCATCAAAGTAAAAGACATCTTTAAAATTTTTTAACTCCATAGAATCTAGGTAGTCATTTAAAATTTTAATTTCGCTTGGTGAAGCAAAATTTTTAATATGGCATATCATTGCCTTGTCATAATTAACCATATCAAACTATCCCTTCCATAACTACTTCCACTCTATCTCTTGATCATAAGTTACAGAGTACTCCCCTGTAAATATTTCGGCATACGAAATGATATCTTTATTATACCTTACAATGGTGTTTAGGCCCACTTTGTCGCAGAGGTATTTATTACCTCTAGTTAGTCTCTCAAACTTCATCCCCTGCCCTTCTAGGGCGTTATTTAGGGTATCCAGATAACGTTGCTTGCCATAGCGTTTTGATGTAAATGATTGATCAACATAGTCAAACCTTGCTTGTGCATCATTTTGTTTTGCAATGTCCGAATTGTCCATTATGTACCGTAATGCAGGATGATCCATCCTATCAGACCAGTTTCGCATGTTAGGCTCATACTTTTCCATGTTGCGTAGAGTTGAGTCAGCAAAGGCCATGCGTATTAGGTCTGAAGTGGAGGTTTGAACCTCTGTTGCGAAACTTATCAAAAAAGCGGTTGCGAAAGGAAACTTGTCGCTATAAGTCGTTATGCCGAAATGTACATTCGGATTGAAAGACTCAGTTGACATACCGTCTTCTAATCGGCGCATATGATTTCCGAGAGATACAAACTCTTGTCGATTCATATCGCAGTCGACGAACAAACATTCTTCTGGATCTATCCCGTCGGCGAGACACAAAATGTTTTTGTCATATGAGCCCACTATTTTCGAACCGTTAAAACGCTCAATTAATTTTGCGGTCATAAAACCATCCATGTCGGGAGATATAATCAAATTTCGAGAATGCTCCAGTGTATCAAGTATGTCCGTTTTCATTTTTGTTAAATATACCCCTTATAATAATCTAGTTATGACAATTCAAGACTGGGCCTCGCTAATCGTAGCCATCCTAACAATTGTATCATCTATCGCATTTGGAATCAAGTGGTTAGTAAAACACTATCTAATCGAACTTAAGCCAAATTCTGGATCCAGTCTAAGAGATGCCGTCACAAGGCTAGAAATGGCTTTGGATGAACAAAGAATTGATTCAATTCAATCAAGAAATCGTCAAGAAGAAAAGTTAGACGAAATGTATAGAATTTTGATTGAGCATATTGCTAACGCTAAAAAATAATTTGCTATATACTATATATAATATATAAAGATAGTTTTTAAAACTATAAGGATATCTTTCTTTCTTATATATATTTAAGTATACACTATCCCAATCCTGGCATAAAAGACAAACCTTGACAAATCGGACATTTCCAATTGTAACAATTTGGTAAACTTTTTATATCATGTCCGTTTTGTCCTTTATGGTATAATTTTCTTGTTGGCTAATACCTTGGTTTGTCCTATACCCACCGACCTTGGTATTAGTCAATTTTTATGGTATAATCGCAGTATGCCTATTCACTCTTCTCTTGCTTTTGGTGCTGATCCAGTCACTATGCAGTGGAGCGTTGTTAGAGGAGATACTGGAACTCTCAGAGTAGAGTTTTATGAGGATAATGAAGTAGATTATTATGATACTACTGGATGGATTTTTAGAGCAACCGCTTATGATCAGTCTGGTAACGTTTTGGATGCCCTGGACTGTGAGCCTGGAGATGGTTTTGTAGATATTACAGCCTACCCTTCAGTTACAAAAAATTGGGGATCTAAATATGCATCTGTCGTGGCTCAACTACCATTTGACCTACAGGTAATAATCCCACAGGAAATTGAAGACACTGTTTGGACACCAGTTATTGGCACAATACAGGTACTAGGCGATATTACACCAGGGGGTACACTATAATGGCAGTTATTAAAATTGTTCCAATGCCAGGCGCAGTTGGAGACAAGGGAGACGAAGGTGCTCCAGGTCCACAAGGTCCACAAGGACCACAAGGTTTACAAGGTCCAGCAGGTGCAGACGCATTATGGAACTACAATGGCGAGTGGAGTTCATCTGCTACATATGCAGAAGGCGACATCGTAACTTATAACGGACAAACATATCGTGCAAGTGGAATAACAATTCTTGCAACAACTCCAGACTTAGATGTTAATTTTGATTTAATTGCAGCCAAAGGTGCCGATGGAATTATTGGTGTTGATGGTGCACAGGGTCCACAAGGAGAAGTTGGTCCTCAAGGTCCACAAGGTGAACAAGGCGTTCAAGGAGAGCAAGGTATACAGGGTGTTCAAGGTGAACAAGGTATTCAAGGTGAACAAGGTATTCAAGGACCACAGGGCGAGCAGGGTATACAAGGAGAACAAGGTCCTGCAGGAGCACAGGGAACATCTGTTACATTAAAAGGTTCTGTTATAGACGAAACTTATTTACCAAACTCTGGTAATTCTATTGGCGACTCTTATATAAATCAATTTGATGGAAATCTTTGGGTATGGGATGGATCATCTTGGAATGATGTTGGACAAATTGTAGGTCCTCAAGGTCCTCAAGGCATTCAAGGTGAACAAGGTTTGCAAGGCGTCCAAGGCATTCAGGGCGAGCAGGGTATACAAGGAATTCAGGGCGAACAAGGCATACAGGGACCAGCAGGTGCTAATGGTGCAGACGCACTTTGGAATTTTGTTGGCGAATACAACAATGGAGCAGATTATTGGCCAGGAGATGTAGTTACATATGCTGGGGGAACTTATTATAGAGTTGGAGAACCAAATCCAGGGTATCCACCAGGAACTGTATATTGGACAACAATTGCAGAACCAGGTGCAGATGGTGCACAAGGAATTCAAGGTGAACCAGGCCCACAAGGTCCACAAGGAATTCAAGGTGAAACAGGACCATCTGCAGGAATTTCTTATAAATCAGGTGTACCAGCAAATCCAACCGCTACAGGACAAGTTGGTCAACTTTCTATAGATGGCGTTAACGGCGTTTTATATGTTTGCACAGGAACAAATACTTGGCAGAAGGTTTCTCTTAACTCTGCTAACTTTACTAACCCAGGTGGTTTTGCTTAATATCGTGAGATAATAACTCCATGACTGTTTCTAAATCTATGGACTTTCCTGGTGGAAAAAAATCTTCTTACGCTGCTCAGGTTGTTAGCCATACATCTAAAGTTACAGAAACACAGTTATCTCCAGAGTCTACACTTAATTTTGTTCCCGTCCCTGGCCCAGTAGGACCTCAAGGTCCACAAGGAATTCCAGGACCACAAGGTCCCGCAGGTAAGGATGGAGAAAAAGGTCTCAAAGGAGATCGAGGCACTCCTGGCAAAGACGGACTAAGTTCTTTATCCTCTTCTGGACAGCAAGCAGGATGGGCGTCATACATAAATAGCGCAAGCAAGGCTATAAAATTAGGAATTACACAGGGTGATGACGGATGGGTTTCTGTTTGGCTAGATACAAAGGATAAAACCCAAAATGAAAAATACCTTCCAGAAGGATGCACAAGCCTATGGAACAGTCATCAAAGAATGCTAAACTTCCACGGTATAAAAGAAGGATCCCAAGTATTCGTAACATACAACTTCGAACTAACCACCTACACATCTAATACTGAGGTTTGGCTAAGGACATATTTTGCAAAGAAAGATCAAGAGTTTGTTCAGTTTATGGGATCTTTAAAATACCAGAATGTCTACAATCTTTCTACTACCCAACAAATATTTATAGAAGACCCTGTCATGTGGGGTAATGGTGCAATACCACAAATCCGTACAGACTTTGACGCTTCCG
>Ga0222713_10000410_pt1 | contig 48230 bp, 55 predicted proteins | sample C33_649DmetaG_FD_165061 | JGI IMG/M metagenome (GOLD analysis project Ga0222713, IMG submission 165061) | Estuarine water microbial communities from San Francisco Bay, California, United States - C33_649D | ecosystem: Environmental > Aquatic > Marine > Unclassified | place: USA: California...
CAAGGATGGGCGAGCCTTTGAGTGGGAGATGAGCAAGTGGGTTACCTACTTTAGAAGAATCATACGGATGAACTGAATCATCTACCACCAATAGGTAGTTGTCTGTTTTAATTAGTTTGTGTGTCATGGTTTATTTGTTTATTTCTATTAAAAGTTTGAACAGGAAAGTGCTTATCATGAATGTAACTATGAGTACAGCAGATACTGGACCATAACTATATTCGCCAAGCTTATCAAATATCCTCCTGATTAACCAACTGGATAAGTGCTGCACAGCTATAATGAATAAGCATAGAGAGATTGTTGCGATTGTTTGTGCCATAGTTTATTTGTTTAGTTTTCTTAAATCTTCATCCAATCTTTCAAGGAACGACTCCTCACCATCATCTCCTGACAGTAGCCAATCTATCCTGTGAGCATACACCTCAGCTATCCTTAAGATGTTGACAGCATCCTTGAACTTGGCAATCACCTCATCGGGGTACTTGTAGTGGTTAAGGTCTTCAGGATACTTTTTATACCATTCATCGTCATGCCAGTGCTCATCCTTGAGTTCTTGTTTAGTCTTAGGTCTGCCACTCATCTCTATCTCCTTCTCGATAGCTTCAGCGATGTAGCCTATCTTGTACTGGTCGTAGTTAAATCTTCCTCCGCTCATGTTATTTGTATTTAGGTATGTCAATATCAAACTTATAAATGCAAGTATGTTCAGAGTATTTGCTCATTTGCAATGCGTAATTCTCTTGCATTTCTTTTGATTCCGATGGGGTATTAAAACTCAAAATCGCATGTGTATTCCAACATGCACATACATAAATAGTTTTCTTAGTGCTCATAGCTACTTCTTTTACCTCTACCTTTTTTATTTCAATGTCTGTTTGTTGTGCCATAGTTTATTTGTTATAGGTTTCGTTGTAGTAAGTTTCAGAATAAAATTTAGGTGCTGAATTTATGTGATATTGATATTCATACTCTTGACCTTCATCAAATGCTTTGATTATCTGACCTTTCTCCATTCTATAGGCGTGATTATAGATTGCTACTTTACTATAGAATTTACTATGACCACTATCAAATTTTCTAATTTCTTCAATCAACCACTCTACGGCAGTCGTGTTTTCTGTTTGTTGTGTCATACTCTAATCTTTTAATTCAGAATGGATAATACTATAAACTGACATAATAAACACTGAGCCTCCACATATTAATAAAAACATCGCTCCCATCTTAGGAAAACTATATATTAGAATAGTTAATATGACTAAAATAGTTATAAATAATACTGTATACAAAGCTGCTTTTAGTTTTTTACTCATATCATTATTTTTTAGGTAGACTTTCTCTGAGTAGTTCTCTGTTCCATATGTTAGTGTTGCCTACAGCATACTGAGCAATCATGCACATTGTCCACTCAATCATCTCCTCAGATGTGAATAGCTTTTGTTTTGCTGTGTTGTAGCCAAGTTTCCAATAGTCAAGTCTTTCCAAGTTCTTTTTGAGGTCGTCAATATCTGTATCTACCATTTTGTTGGTGTCAACGATATGGTCTGTTTGTTGTGCCATAGTTATGCTTTTTCTATCTCTTGTTTTACTTCTGTCCAATACAAGTGATCGTGGATACAATTCTTAATTATCTCATCTACAGCTACAAATGCACATTCTTTAGCCAAATTCTTGCTAACTACCTTAGACATGTATTTAACTACTAAATACGCTGCTTTTTGTTTAGGGCTCATAGTTTAATTGTTTTGATTTTTACGGCGAATAACTACCTTATCTGACGTTTTATTAAACTGTTTTATGTGACTTATTGATTGCCTTTACGCATGCTTTTAGGGCATCGTATTGACCCCATGTAAGAAGTATATGCTTGTCACCATTTACATCACTGATGTGGATGTCATAGCCTTCCCCATTTGACCACTCAGTAACCTCTAGATAGTCTCCTTTTTCTTTCCTATCACCCATGGAGAATGTACAGTAGTCTTTTAGTTCTACAAATGCTGACTTTCTATTTTCTAGTTTTATATCTTTCATAATGTAATGTTATAACATAATGTGTGTTATAGTGCACATTTATGTTAGTTTTTGTCCGTTTTATAGCTCAATAATGTTCCCAAATGACGTAAGACCAAGGTCAAACTTCCCGTCATCCACACATGATCCGTTAGAGAATATGGTAGGAGACTTGCTGTACCTTGATATACCTTGATTGTGTATACCATCCATGTTGTGGATGTGACCAAACAGATGAGCCTTTGGAGGATGCTTGAATATCCACTTCATTAGAGATGAATCTCCGCACTGCTTTAACTCTCCGCCATAATCTTCTGTAAGGTCTCTTACGCCCTTTGCAGGACCGTGAGTTACAAGTATGTCCGTGTCTGTAGGTATGTGTTCCCACACCCTATTTATAGTCTCCCTAGACTTCATGAATGACCACTCACCGAATGTTGGGGTATATGGTGAACCAAATATCTTGAAGCCATCAATAGTTATCTCCTCATGCTCAAGGTATATCAGTCCACGATCAGTGAAGCTATCCTTATGGTATATCCTCCTCTCAATAGATGTGTCGTGATTCCCTGCAACGTATATCTTATACTTTACGGGTACGGTCATATACCACTCTAAGAATCCAAACACCTCAAGAGAATTCCTTGCCACGTCCCTGTAGTTAGAACAGTCTCCTGAATGTATTACCATATCAATGCCATCCCATCTGCTCCATTGGATATGCTTATGGAATCCATGCGTGTCGCTGATATGTAGTATGGTCATTTTATTTGAGATTTAATGATTTCTTCCATCCAAGACTTTTGATGTTTGTATAGAACATCTACAAGTATATTGATGTCAAACTCGATAGGTCCATACTCTTCATCTGAGCAGTCAAACCTTACCTTGTCTCCATCAAACTCCATGTATGCCTGTCTGCTATACTTGGCTTCTCCTTTGAATATTAGTGTTTTCATTTGATGAGCGTTTGAATCATTACTCCAACCTTGATACTTAACTCTTCAATAGTTCCCGAGTTTTCTATTCTATAATCAAAGTCCCATTTGTCAAGAGCAGTCTCTGATGGGTGGCTATTTACAGGCCCTAGTCCAGGTCTATCAACCCTTATAACATATCCTCCTTTGTCTTTTATAGCCTTAGCCTCATTGTGAAACCTTGTGTCAGTTATAATCCACTTGGAAGCGTCAATGTCTTGTCTTGTATCACCAATGTATCCTGAGAACTTTTCACTCTTATACTCAGACATCAGTGCATTTACCCATGCATTAGGGTGCAGTCCATCTCTTATGGCATCTGTACCTAACTTCTGTAAGAACATGCGTATTGACATCATCTCTACGAATTCAATGTCTTGAAATGGTGTTACAGCATTAAGAGGGTTGTGGCTTAATGTACTCCATTCGCTACCTAAGTATGTATTTTTAGCATCTCCATCCTCAAATAGGTGTACAGGTAATCCAGTTAGGATGCTAGCTATAGTCTTTAGCTTGCCTGCCCATTTCTTTATTACCCAACTGCTGTCCGTTTGTCTAATAATCTCACCTACAGTGTCCTTACCACTTTGTGCGTAACCATTAATTCCGATAATCATAGTGTGTGTTTTATTGGTATACAATTTTAATGTTGCCTTCTTTAATGAGGTCATGCTTTTTAGCTAAGTCTATCAGAGATTTATATACTTCCGGGTATGCTGTAACCCATCCGCTACATACTTTAATACTATGCATCAATGTACTATGCTGTTTAAGGTTTAGCATCTTATATATCTTATTCATGGTCATGCCTTCCTCATGAACAAGCATATACCTAAACCATATCTTCTCATATGAGTTCTTCTTTCTACCCTTAGAGAACAGTACACTCTTGTCTACGCCAAAGTGTTCGGCTATAGCATTAGCCCACTTGTCTACTCTTGGATCATCTGCATCTATATCAGAAGACCTATACTCATGTATGTGTACAGCCTTACCATACTTCTCATATATATATTTCTTGAAGTCTTCTACCTCAGTCCTGAATGCCATCTTTTATCTTTTGAAAGTTATTTAATAAATCTATTGCCTTGAAGTCCATGTCTTCTTGCATCCAACCTTTGCTGTTTGTAAGCATATCAATGATTAGCAATCTCATCATGTTATTCATTTTAAGATTTGCATTCCTTGATCTGTTAATCTTTTTGAATGAAGTGGACATTTTCTCTAGCTTCTCTTCGCAAGTGTTCATATGATTTGAAATTTACCATAGGGATATATATCCACTACCCTTATTAAGCCTACTTTGTACTCTGTTATCCTATAGGAATCAGATACTATAGACCTAAGTTCTTTGCTATGCTCGGGCATAGTCGTCCACTTAAGTACAGCCAAGCATGATACGTCAGAGTATTCTTCGTGTACCATCAACGCCTCACAGGCGTTCCGTAACTTCGTTAGGGAGTAGTTCATTTGCTATGTTATTATACATGTCTTTTATACCTCTCTCATAACCCTTACAAAAGCACAGCTTTATCAGACTTGGGTGTATGCCGGGTAGATCATATGTCGCATCAAAGTTGGATTTGAACTTCTCGTAAGCCATCTCCATGTCATTAGACAGTTCTGTTTTAGTCATGTGTGTTTATTTAGTGCAAGATAAGTACAAGGTGTGGATATTTCATTATGATTTATCCACAACCTTGCACATCTTATGGTTAAAGTGAGGGTCTATTCTTCCTATTGTTGAAGTCGGTACCACCGAATCTGCCACCTCCATGTACCATTTCATCATCAACAGCTATCTCGTATGATATATCTTCCCAATCTGACGCATCCATAGAGTACCTCTTGGTATCAGTAAGGACTTCGCTATAACAATACGATTCTGTATCTGAGCTGTCTGTCATACCTAGTAGCTCTAGTGCTGTCTCTACTGCAGATTCTTTGCTCATTGTGGTAATGTCATGTACTTCTTTCTCCCATACTATTAGCTTTCTATATAGTGTTACCTTCATAGTTCTACTTTTACAGTTTTAATAAAGCCTCTCATTGCGTTTGCTTCTGCTTGGTCGGGAGTATTATACAATGTGCTGTCTATCTTCAGCTTACCACCGAATACGTAAGCATTGGCGTACATTACTTTGGTCGTGTTGAGATCAAGCTTAGACTTATGCTTCTTGCCACGCCTACCATCCTTATCCCATGTAAGAACTTTCCCATCTACAGTTCCTACTTGTACTCCTAGCTCCTTAACAAATGTCAAATTGGTTACTTTCTTTCCGTTTTTTGTGAACATAATACTTGGTTTTATTGGTTTATAATACAGGCAATACGCCATTTTCTCCATAAAATAATACTCCTCCATCATTTCCCTCATCATCTGATGATAGGATGCATGAGGTCCCGTCATTAAGGAAGAAACATATAGGTCTACTATACCATCCCATGTGTTCCATTTCTTCATCATTGAGATACCTTACTTCAACGATAGTCTTACCTTGAAGGGTTTTCTTAGCTACGCCATTCCAGTAGGCTTGTAGTTCTTGTTTTGATTTTGTTTCCATATTATAATTCTGCTTGAAACGAGCACTCGCCCGTGGTGATTATTGTTTGTTCTATTTTCTTACCAAGTTCGTAGTCTGCATAGTCTTCTAGCATTGTTATTGGAAGACCTGCATCTTCTAGCATCTTATCATTGTACCCAAGGTTTTCAGCGAAGAACTTCTGAAATTTAGGTAGGTTGTCACCTAATTTCTTTTCAATAGCCATAAGTTCTTCTTGAACTTCCTCAAGGTGGTGCTCGTCAAACATATACTCGATGTAGTTGACTTCACATTCTGCATCCTTGCTAAATCTAGATGGGGCGTCGCTAGATTGTACGCCAAACCAAAACTTGCCTTCGATGTCTCCGTAGTAATACCTTCCCATAATTGTTGTTTTTAGTTATTAAAACTGTGTGATTCTTGATTCCACTTTCCATCAACCCTTGTCTCTATGGTATAGTCACCATTGTACATTCTGTTACCCCTGCTAGTTAGCCATACTCTAATATCTCCATCGTCTATCTTTAACTCATCTCCATCCCAGGATTGCTCAATAGTGTCAAGGTTGATTAAATCTGCTCTTGTGTACTCCATAATTGTTGTTTTAGTTTGATGTAAAATAAAGTTCTCCATTGTTCTTGTATACATACTCTTGCCCATTCTCTACTATGGTAACGAGTGTACCATTCCTAAGTCCATCTGAATAGAACTTGGCATGTGGATCAGGTGAGTTGTCTAAGACATTGAGGGCATTGGTTGGGTCCACTCTAGTACATCCATAGATGGGTGTATGGGTAAATGCGATTCTTACCATTGGAAAATCATTTGCCAATAGTTGTCTGTAGTAGCCTTTTGGAGGATTCATAATTGTTGTATTTGATTGTTAAAAAATATTATCTTGATGAGCGTTAGAAAGGTACAGCTGAGTGAAACCCACAGCAATGAGAACATAAGCCATCTCTAGATAGCTCATGCTCGTGGTAGTCAAAGCCGCAATTCCAACACTCTACTTTATATGTATCTGCTGTTAATGTCTTGGTATGCTTCTTGCCATCATAAGACCAACCATCCCACAAATCAGCGTTAGCATCTTTCTTGTCATAGTCACTATACCAATCATATCCATATCCCTTGCTGTAATCGTATGACTTACCATATGACTTGCTGTATGTCTTGTACTCCTTAGCAGGTGGAGTGAACTCATATACATTGGTACAGTTAGTCATTATACTATACACCATGTTGAGGCAGTTCTCTACATCGTTGAGGTTAATCATCTCATCATCCATGTGTGGATTGTAATAACCGCAGGACATATTAGCAACAGCTACACCTACGCCATTCTGTTGGAGCTGATATACATCTGTAAGACCGCCCGTAGATTCATTGTAGCCATATGATTCAATGATAGGGGATATGTCATTGTAGAAATCCTCACCATACAAATCAGAGCCGAAGATGTTGTATACAAAATCCTTGTTGCCTTTGCGGTCGCACTGCAATACAAACCTAACGTCACTGAAGAAAGACATATCTGCAACAGCACTACCCACACATCCAATCTCCTCATCTCTGAAGAAGGCAGCCTTGCAATAGTCCAGGCTTTCAAGCATTGACATTGCAATGTATATGCCTACCTTGTCATCACCGCCAATACCTGTCGGCATCATGCTCTTGATGTTGTACGCCATAGCAATGTTGTCATCGTGTACTACCATGTAGTCCGCGTCGGGTATAATGTCATGGACTGTATCGGTATGCGATACTATACATGGGTAGTAACCATCGGGGCTGATACCCTTAGTAATATAGAGGTTGCCCTCGGAATAGTCTACCTCATATCCACGTTCAAGGCACTTGTCAAAGATGTATTCAGTCATACGTTCTGTCTTGCCGGAATAGGACTGAATGTTTAGGATTTCCAAGAATTTGCTATTCATTGTTATTATTTTATATTGTTTCAATTGATTTTGTTTCTACATTGCTATACGTACCTATCAAATACCATGAGCCTGTATTATCACACAATATGCAGTCATCTGCGAGTGCATACTGACCATCCCACATAACTACAGTATCAGACTCTTCTTCCCATGTACCATCATGCAATTCTACTGCATCATCCTCATGTACGTAGTCGCCATTGGATACCTCTCTAGCGTTATTGATGTGCATCCATTCACCATCCCTTAAACATACTGCATCATCAACGTGGATGTAGTCACCCTCATACTCTGAGTATACAATCAACTCACTGTCAAGTGCATAGTGTCCCCTCCTGCTGATGTATACAGAGTCATCCTCAAGTCTATAACCGCAGTCAGTATCAATAACTCTGTCTTGGTGTACGTAGCCCTCACGATACCTACCCCCATGATCCCTATAGTCAAGGTATACTGCATCATCCTCATCAATCATGTCACCGGTAAGCATGCACTCAACCCTAGGTGATGAATCATCATACCCTCCATTAGTACAGCGTAACTCACGCCACTCACTCATGCCATTGTTCCTGTTGGATATCCTGCCTGTATCTGTACACAGGTACTGCATGGTGTCAAGGTATGGGTAGTAGTCGGGGTCGTAACAGTCACTAAGCACAGCAGTGAACTGTTGAGAATTGTTGTCGTTTACCCCATTGAATACATCAAATGAATTCCAATGACATGACTGCTGAGACTTGTACCGCATGCCATTCTCTTTGGCAAATGAGATGAACATATTCTTGATGCTATCGGCAGCGTATATGGTATCCATACACAGTCCCTTGTCAGTCTTCCATATCAATGCCCTGCCGTGTACCTTGTGATGTCCATCAAGACATACCGCCATACTTACTGTGTCGGGATTGTACACGTAGATATCAAAGTATTCTGACTCAACGTGTCTCATGCATGAGCCTGTAAGGTTACCACCTGCATCATGGCTATTTGCATTATGGTTGTAATACTCTGATATGAACTCGCCATTACATACAGCAATCTTATACACAGGATCGCTACCACCATCGCCATCTCCATTGATGCCAACATATGCTGATACATAGTTGCTAAATTTCTCATAGTGTGCATCTGATATGCACATGTGAGATACCAATTCGGGTGGGAATATCTTGCGTATTACCCTTGCAGGCTTGCCATCTTGCCTGCCATCTCTTGACCACTTGCCCTCTTCATTAACCTTATGCTCCTTGCCTGCCGGAAGGAACGAAATCATGTTACCACGCATGGTAAGGTAGTTGACCTCAGACGCTGTGTGGTTGTTGCTGTAGTGAATGATGGTCTCGCAGATACGACAATCATGCTCATTGTAAATGTCAATGACCATCTTCTTGAAAGATGTTGAAAGGATGACGTTGCTCATGTGTGTATGGTTTTTGGTTTAGAATACTTTTGCCTTAATTTTCCGTTCACGCTCCCGAAGGGCTCTGTTGATGAACCCTTTACTATACTTCTGATGAGCATCATTTGCCCACTTCATAAAAAGTATGCAAGCAATGAAGTCTGACACCACATATACCATGTAGTCAGTGTGTCCACCTATGGCCAGGAGGAGTAGAATGAAAAAAGCCATACCCGTAAGTACGACCATCGTGTCAAGGAAGTCTCTCTTTGTCATGTGCGTTGATTTAGATTGCAATTTAGCAATTATTAGTGAATAAAAATGTTAAAACGTGAGATAATTGTAGGGTAAGTGCTGTAAGCACAGCCACCCCCATGATTAGGGTTACTAGTTTGTCTGTTTTGCTCATTTGAATTGATTTTTATGTAATGCCCTGCATAGTGCTAGGATGACGTCATCTGATTCGTACATCATGTCCTCATTATAGTACATGTCTACAATCCAATTGTTTTTCTTTGTCTTGTTAGATTGAGCCCTCATAATTAATTATTTATAGATTCATCAATGGCTGATGCTATACAGCTTATTACTAAGGATGCGATAACGAATGCCCCACGCCCACCATTATCCCAATCTCTAGGGTTGGGTAGGAATGATATGAAGGCAATGATTAAGTACAAGAATATCGCCACTATGAGTAGCATTGCTATAAACTTATGCATACAACCCCCTTTCTACAGCCTGCATAGCTGTTTTAAGTTCAAACTCTCTGTACTTTGCCCATGCTTCAGCCAATCTTTCCTTAGGATCGATTGCTTCGGACAGTTCATACCACTTGGAGATCAGGACTTCAGTGGTACTTTTCTTGGCTACCACCACCTTGCCACTATAGACAAGAGTTGATGACTTTTTGATTCTAGTTCTCATTGTGTTTGTGTTCAGATGTACTGCTGTCCCCCAGGATGTGTGTGATTAAAAATGGGTATAGGGTGGGGAGTCGAACCCCACCTACGACCATCCTATACTTTTAAAAGTTATTCACGCGTGATTATTCCATTATGCAGCAACATCCCGTTGCCCATAGTATTTTACTCCCTGCTTATTCAACATCCAACACCCACTTATAGTGTAGCATGGCTTTCGCCCAGGAGGGGTCTATTACAGCTATTTGATAGCATCAGCGAACCCGTACCCGCTTATATACGTTTACCACAATGCCTTAAAACGTACGAAAATTACATGCATTTTCCTTGCATCAACATAGTTAATGCCCACTTGGATTTGTATTGCCTACAATGATGCCAATCAATTACCCACAAAGGCGAATTAGTTGTTCTCAAAAATAGTTGAACGCAACCCACCTATGGCGTAGAATAATGGATGACAATGCACCATAAATAATACCCAATATGTCAAAGATACTTTTCATCTCAGTTGAAGGACTCAGAAAGAGCCAAGGGCACAGAAAGCACCCCCCAACTTCAGCGATGATAGTTTTTGCCTAAAAAAAACTGAAAAATAAAAGAAAAAAAGAGGGGAGTTGAACCCCTCTTACCTTTCGGTAGTATAACCCTACTTTTTTGAAGCGTAACGCTTTACTAATTGTCCAATTAACCAAACAGAATATTTACCGGATTTTTCAAACTGCTTTTTTTCATAGTCTGTCCGGTAGTCTGCTAAATTCGGGAGCTGTGAAATTTCGTCTGCAGTTATGTTGTTGAATTGGCTGAAAAAATTAACCGCATCCGCAAATTTTAACCAACGCTTTAGGCAATACATATAACCGCCTGCATCCGCTTTGTGCAGTTTGTTTATTGTCTGCAAACTGCGTTGAATCTGTCCCGCAGTTACTCCCTCTGCAAGGTAAATAACTACTTTTTTACTTTCTTTGTTTGCTTTGTCAATATTTGCGGCGGCATCCTTACCGCTTACCGCTTTAGTGCTAACTGCTTTAGCTTTTGTCTTACCGCTAACCGCTTTAGACTTGCTTTGTGCTTTTGCTGTGCTTTGTGTTTTTGTGCTCATTGTTTTGAATTTTAATGTATGAATGAATAATGAATAAACAAAGTAATTTTATAGGCAATATTTCAAAGAACATAAGGCAATTTTTTATATCAGTAAAATAACTGTGCAATTAAGCAAAGTGCAGACAGCACCCATATATAACCCTATAAATAAAGAACTGCAGTAAAATTATGCATAATATTTGAAATAATATTCATAAAAGTAAAATATTATTGCAACAATGTTGCAAATATGTAAACTATTTACTATAACGTTTTCGTAAATTTATTTTGCAATATCGCAAAAATATTGTATTGGGTAGCGTTACAATTTATTGTGTAATTAATACATAGTAAAGGGAATTTTTTCCCATATGGCAAAGGATAGGGAATTTTTCAAGGTGAAAGGATAGGCAAAGGGAGCAAAGCTAAGCCATACAACTATTTCCCGATATTCCCAAAAATAAATAGTAATTTTAACAAAGGATTAACATATTACAAATGATCGTAATATGATGGGTACTCGGTTAGGGAAAGCGGTTTTCCTGGAGGAAACCTGGCGGAAAAAAAAATAGGGGACCCTTACGACATTAGATATCTCCCTTACGACATTACACATCTCACCCCTTATTTTCGCACAGTAAAAACCCTTAAATATGCACAGTTTGTATGGTATTGTTAGGTAAATGATATCCATTAATATATATAAGAAGAAAACCTCATAACTAACTGACAATCAATACTAAGATTCCCCTATTAGGGGATTGATTCCGCTGATAATGTAAAAAGTGTATATTTGGGTATGAAAAAGAAGCACGAAGAGTACCTAAATAACCCTTATAAGATTAATGGTATAGTAGAGAGGGCGTATACTACTAAGGCGGATGAGACGCTTACGGTAGACCCTGAGACCGGACAGATATATACCATGAAGAAGATTAGTCAGAATAAGATGCTACTGCATGACTCATCTGTGTACACCAAACTGTTTCAAGATACAGTACCTTCATTGATGAGTTTATCGCACCCATCCCTTAAGATATTACTATATGCTATTAGTGTGGTAAGACCACTAAGCGAATCTGTTATGTTGCACGCTCCAGACGTTTGCATGGTTTGTGGAATGGCAGAAAAAACGTTCTATAATAACCTTATGGAGCTGTTAGACAAGAGGATATTGTCAAGAAAGCTAGGGTCTTCTATAGATTTCTGGTATGACCCAAATGTGTTCTTCAATGGCAATAGGGTTAGGGTTACAGACCAAAGATTATCTAGCCTAAAAACTAGTTAATTTTGGAGGATGAAATATGAAATACCCGATGAGTTCAAACAGTTTGTAGCCCATGTTAGAAGAAGGTGTACAGTAAGCGGTATAGAGCTTGTATTGTCTCCTTCGAGGAATGTCGTCATAACAGATAGCTTCTCTACAGACTGTTCGGGGTATTTTGATGATGTAAATAAGGCTCTTGTGGTAGCCTGTGGGAAGCCTTTTAAGGAGTGGATTGAGATACTTGTACACGAATACTCCCATATGCAACAGTGGTTGAATGACGACAGGTGGTCTTATTGGACAGATTGCTGTTTAGACCTATGGTCTTGGCTTGATGGAGAGAAGATACTAAATACAGCTCAACTCAATAAGGTTATAGACGGCATGATTGAGCTAGAAAGGGACTGTGAACTGAGGGCACTTGATAATATAGTTAAGTGGAATCTGCCAATTAACAAGTCTAGGTATAAGAGGAAGGCTAACCTGTACTTATACAGCTATAGGGTATTGCCAATTATCAAAAAGTTCCCCACTGGGTTGTACGACAACAAGGATTTGATTAATATGTGCCCTACACGTATTACTAAAAATTATAATACTATACCGGATGGGGTTAGGGATTTGATTATCAAAACTTATGGATAAGTTTCTTACTTTTGTTATAAATAACGTAAATATGAAAAAGGCAATCAAAGAGTACGGCGGCAAAGAAGTTTATCCTTCAAAGGCAGCCAAAGCTAAACACGAAAAGAAAGAAAGCAAGAAGACTGAGATGAAGGAAAAAACTATGACTGGAGCTATCAGAGGATATAAACTCGCATCTAAAAAGAAATAGATGGAAGGCAATGTATCAGTAAGTGGTATCAATAGAGGTTTAATATCATCTCAGGGTATTATTAAGCCAGTGGTAGATGGATTGAGAAAACGCAAAAAATCAAATAAAGAAATGAAACAAGTTCCTAAACAGCAGCCTAAGACACAGGCTAAACCACAGACTAAGCAGGCAAATACTTATGGCGCAACAAAGGAGGATATTGAATTCTCGAAGAGGCAAGGTATTCCTTTGTCAGAAGTAATGGCTCAAGGTGGTGTAACTCCACAGTCTGTCATTAAAGAAATTAAGCAATACGGTGCTTATAGCACTAAGATTAAACCTTCTGGACTGTATAAAAAGCCAGCTAAAAAGAAATAATATGCCACAGCCTAAAAAGCCAGCAGTTAAAGCTGCTAAACTATCTCCAGCTAGAGTAAGAAAAGTAGCAGACTCTTTAATGGATGTATCCGGTAAGAAAAAAAGCGCTGCGTATACAAATCAATTAATATCAGATAGCCAAAAAAAGTATGTAGGAAGGCCTATTGACTCATTGATGAAGTCTCCTGGATGGGGTAAGATGTATAAGGAAAATAGAAGGGATGTGCTTATTTCAGTTCAAAATGGCAAGTTAGCAACTCCTATCGGCCAACCAAGTGCAGATGAAAGATCAAAAATGGCTCAGGCTCAAAGAAAGTCTGCATCAGTTGATTCCGCTAATGCTGTTAGGTATAGAAAATTGGCTGATAAAGCTACTAAAAAGAAGTAACAATGGCAAAGGCCAAAGGAACATCTGATAAAGTAAAAGTAAACTTCGGTAAGCGCAAGAAAGGCGCTGCACAGAAGTCTTTTAATAAACACGATAGGAAAGACAGAAAATACCGCAGGCCATGAGTAGTGCCGTAAAAACAAAACCAACGTTATGGAAAAGAATAGTTGCAAGTGTAAAAGCGGGCTCGAAGGGTGGAGATGCGCAGGAGTGGTCTGCCAGGAAAGCTCAATTGGCGGTAGCCTTATACAAAAAATCTGGTGGTGGATATCAAGGAAAGAAGTCAAGCTCAAATTCGTTGTCGAAATGGACGAAAGAGAAATGGACGACCTCTTCTGGGAAGCCCTCGGATGGGACGCGGCGGTATTTACCGGAGAAAGCGTGGTCAGCCCTGAGCCCAAGCCAAAGAGCCGCAACAAACCGAGCAAAAAAGCAGGGGAACCAGCAGGGAAAGCAGTTCGTAAGTCAGCCAAAAAAGATAGCCCAAGCCGTAAAAAGATTTAGATGAAACCTAAGCTGTCTGATATAGTTAAGGTGTTGAATAGAATGCAAGTGTCTGATACTGGTAAGCAAAAGTCTAATACAAAAGAACTTCCAACTGTTATAGTTAGTGATAAATCAGATTCAAGAATAAAGAGGTATAATGATAGCCTTAATCTGTATAATGCTTCTATTAGCATGGCAAAGAATATGGCTAAAGCGTTATCTAAAGGAGCATATGATACTGGTATTAGGTATGGAGAAAGCAAGTCTTCAGCTGATAAAAGGTACAAGGAAAATTTAGATTACTATACAAAACAATTGGTTGATCCAATAACAAAGGGAAGAAAGCCTAAATTTGGCGGTATTCAAAGATATACTAAACAAGTAGAAGAAACAATAAATGATAGAGAAAAAGGATACTATAAGTTTCAAAAAAACTCTAAAGACGAGCAGAGCAAATATGTAGCAGATGCATACTTAAAAGGATATGAAGCTTTGGATAAGTTAAACAAAAAGATAAAACCAGTTTCAGTTTCTATTGCATCCGAATTACCTGCTGTACCTATATATAAAAAGCCAGTACAGCCAGTTGAGTATAAGAAGCCAGAACCTAAAAAAGAAGAAAAAAAGAATGAACCAGTTAAAAAAGAACAACCTAGAACAGTTGAAAATAAACAAAACAAATACGAAGGTTCTCCTGTTTATTCACCTGGTGCAGGAAGTGGAATGCCTAGCGCATTAATTGGATTCTTGGGTAAGGGCGGTGACACTACATATATTCAACCAGAAGACTACGAAAGATTCGCTGTTCCAAAATATGGTAAAGCATTTATTGAAAGCAAAAGCAAGAAGAAATGATAGACTACAGGGGTGAAAAGTTTTCAGGGTATAACAAGCCAAAGGATGCATCAGATGGCGTTCATAAGAAGGTTGTACTTGCTAAAGAAGGTGATAAAGTAAAGATTGTAAGGTTTGGAGCAAAGGGATATTCTTCTAATTATTCCCCTGAAGCTAGAGAGCAGTATAGGAAAAGACACGCCAAAGAAGCAAATTCTTCAAAATTATCTGCTGGTTGGTGGGCTTATCACTATCTTTGGAGTAAGAGTTCGCAAGTGTACAGAAGCGGTAGGTCTTCTGGCAAGGGCGAAAGATTCAAATAAACCAAACCATATATGGAGCATCTTTACAACACGATCAAACCTGTTGGCAAGAGAGTAATTATTGCCGTGCGTTCCGGTGAAAAAGATTCACACAAGGTCATTAGAGATGACGGAACAGAAGTTGAACTATTCGTTAATACCAACTTCTCTTGGGATGGCAAGATAGCCAATCACACCCAAGGCAAACTTCTAACAGATTACAAAAACCTTAAAGCCGGAACTGATGTATTGTTCAACCATAACTCACTCACCGATGAGAATAGAATGGATATCGAGCCCGATAACCTTACCTCAATATATGCAATTGACTCACATATGCTACACTTTGGTGTAGATGGTGATAAAGTTATTTGTATAGATGGATTCATGTTAGCAGAAAGAGTATATGAAGAGGAGAAATCTTATGGTAGTATAATTCTTGCCGATAAGGTAAAGAAGGATTGCATGCTTAAAATACTTGATAAGCCAGAAAGCATAACCGATTTTGAAGTTGGTGATATAGCTGTTGTATATAAGTATTCTGATTATGAGATGCACCATAATATTGGGGGTAAAAGAACTATGTTAATCAGATTAAAATATACAGACTGTATTGGCAAATGGGAAAACTAGAAGACAAGTTAGCTCTATACGAATCTGATGGTATAGTTGGTGCATACTATGCACTCAATAGGAAGCTGAATGAGATAACATCTCTATTGAATAATAACGACCTTTCATCTCTTGACCTATCAGATAAGGATGATGGATCATGGGAAAGGGTTATGAAGCTGTTCAACAGTGTTGGAGATATAAACGAAGTACTAAAGAAGCTAAGAGTAGATAACCAATTGTCGGGCGATGAGGAAAAGGACAAGTCTCGCAGGAAGCCTATCATAGAAGAATTGTTTAAATGACGGAAAGAATAAAGCTATCTGACGACAAGGAAGTAATATACGCTGCCTACCAAAAGGCATTGTCTGCACTGCGTGTTGAAAAGTTTAGGAATAAAGCTCATATACAGGATAAGAAAGAAATTCGTAAAGAGAAGAATAAGAAGATAAATACAATGTCCTATAAACACTTCCGTATGACGCAAGTCTTATGGGGTGTAAACAAAAGGATAGAAAGGCTAAAGAATAGATATGAAGTACATCAGGCTAAGGGAAGGAGGGATGGATATAAGAAGGCAATAGCTAGGATGGATAAGCCAAACTTCAAGGCTGATAATGCATCTAGATTTATAGGGATGCTTAGTGTTATGACCGATGCTGTTGGCTTGAGCCTTCACGAATGTAGTTTCCTTATGTGGGCGAATAGATACGACTACTTTACTAAGTCAGACTTCACTAGGGATATGCAAGATACCAACGTTCCATACTACGGATGCCTAACTAAACTTAAGTCAAAGGGTATGATTATGAAGATAGAAGAGGCTAAAGAGTTTGGGAGATTTAAGTTTTGCTTAAACGCAATAGGCAAAGCTACAGCTACTAAAATAGATAAGTTCGTAAAGAAGATAAACTAATGCAGGAGTACAATATATACGGAATAACATATAAGTGTCCTGAAATACCAAAGGAGGTTGATGGTTCTCATTTTGCGAACTGCGAACAATACTTTAGGCGTACAGAGATACCGGAGTCATTTGAAGAACTTGAGTTTGACGAGGATGGTAATGCCGTATATGATGATTCACATATTGACTTTATAACTAAAGAAGTAGACAAGATTAAGAATGGTTATTGGTTCATGAATGATGGTGAGCCAACATATGTAAACGGATTGCACTATTTCTATCTAAACTATTGGACGCTAGAGAATGGAGATATGCCTGACTACAGGGATGTTGATAGGAGATACTTCTACTTCCAACAGTACTGCGAGGAGAATATGCAGTGCTATGGGATAATCAGGATTAAGAAACGTAGGGAAGGTGCAACATCTCAGGCTACTTGCTACTTAGTGTGGAAAGCCATAACACAGAAGAAGTCATTCTGTGGAGTGATATCTAAGACTGGTAAAGATGCATCAGATGCATTCATATACATGGTAATGAACGGATATAGGAATCTACCTGTATTCTTGAAACCCAGGGTTGAAGATGAGGATACAAAAACTGAACTTGTATTCAGAAAGAAGAAGGATAGGAGAAAGGCTAAGGCTAGAGATAAGGGTCAAATATATGATAGCGATAATGGTCTTGAGTCTAAGATAAATTTTAAGAACACCGCACTTAACTCATACGATTCCGGAAGGGTTAGTGCCTTGCTTATGGATGAGGCTGGTAAGTGGCCTAAAGAAGTTCCGGTTAACCAATACTGGCCAATCGTTAAAAAGACGCTAACTAGAGGTGCTATTAAGGTTGGGTTCTGCCTTATACCATCTACCGCCAATGACGCTAAGAGTGGTGGTGAGCCATACAAGCTACTGTTTGAACAATCAGACCAATTTAAGGACCCTTATACCGCTACTGGACTATACAGGTATTTTTGTCCTGCTTATGATGGATACGAGGGATTTATAGATAGGCATGGAAAATCTATTATAGATGCACCTACAGAAGCACAGGCTAAATACATAAAAGAGAGGTACGGCCTAAAGATAGATATTGGGTCAAAGGAGTATCTTTTAAAACAAAGGAGTTTATTATCTGGAGATAAGAAGGCATTGTCTGAGGAGATCCGGATGAACCCGTTTGATGAGAACGAGGCGTTCATGATTGACCAAAAGAAGTGCTACTTCAATGCAGAAAAGATATATAATCAGATAGACTTCCTTAAAGAGGAAAGAGTTCCACTGAGAAGGGTTAGGCTGATATGGAAAGATGATAAGACTGTTGATTGGGTAGATGATAAAGATGGACCGTGGAAGGTTTACAAGTTCCCTCCAAACGGAGAATCTAATAAAGTTTTAGAATCTGATGGGGTAAGGATACCCGGAAACACACATAAGTACGTATCCGGAATTGACCCTTTCAAATCATCTGTAATATCAGGAAAAGGTTCTATGGGAGCTTGTATAGTATTTGAGAGGCTTGACATGAATGACCCAAACAATACCTGCATGCCAATAGCTGAATACATAGATAGACCTAGACTAAAGTCTATGTTCCATGATGAGATGTTAAAAGCTGCTATATTTTGGGGATACAAGGCTTGTTATGAGAATGACGTAGGAGATGACTTTGTTGACTACTTTAGCAATAAGGGTTTTAAGGGGTATCTAATGAAGACCCCTGAATCTGCCATAGACAGGAATAGGAAAAGGACTGTATCTAAGTTTGGGGTTACTTCCGGAGACTCATTTGCCCTTGCAAGGCAACTTGATACCTGTATAACATATATAGAGAACCACTGTGAAAAGGTAGTATTTAGCGAACTGCTTGAGGAGTTGCTTCAATATGACCACGAAAACAGGACCGTTTACGACAGAAGTGTCGCTTTTATGATAAGTTTATTATCTGGCGTATCTTTGGAAAGTAAGCGTATAGATAAGGTTGCGACCTCTATACCCTTGAGGACGTATAAACTAACAACATAATTTGTACTTTTGCTTTAGATTATGGCAAATACTAACAAGGAAATATTGAATTTCCACCTCGGAACAATTAAGTCTAAGAGAGATGAGAAGGAGGGATTGAAAATCTCCAAGTATCTTGAAAAGGCTTTTAATAGCGGATATTTTAGCAAACGTAACAAGAAGTTCGACAAGAACAGGAAGTTTGCTAGAGGCAGGCAACCAATGGCTGAGTTCCTTGACCTTCTCAATGTAGACGGGAAAGAGGCATTTGTAAACCTCGACATGAAGGCTCCAGCCATTGCACCAAAGTTCATTCAGGTTATGATTGGTGGATTTATGAAGCGTGAGGAAAAAGTTAGGGTATCTGCCATTGACCCCATTTCCACAAACAGAAAGAAGTACGAAAGAGAAGAGGCTGAGTTTAGGATGAACTTCGGAGACGAGGTTAGGGAGGTTGAAGAAGCTGCTGGTTTGAAACTTATACCAGATAACGCATATACCCCAGAAGATTATGAAGAGCTAGATTTATTCTTTGGTGGTCAATATCAGCTCCCAGAAGAGATTATGTTTGAGAAGGGCATTACAGCTGTTCTTGATACTAGTGGATGGGATGTAATAAAGAGGAAACTACTTGAAGATATGATTGAAGTTGGATTAGCTTGTACAAAAGTTACCGCTTCAAGAGATGGCAAAATTACAATCAGAAGGGTAATACCTGAGAACCTTATTTATTCCTACTCTGACTATGACGACTTTAGAGATATGTCGTTTATCGGAGAAGTAATAGCAATGAAGATATCTGACTTGAGGGAAATGTATCCAAATATGGATGAAGAGAAATTCTTTAAGATATCTCAGAAGTCTAAGAACTATACATCATCCGTAAAGTGGGAAGAGAAGTTTAGGTACAACGTAGACAGGCCGTATGATGATTGGACAGTTGATGTGCTTGACTTTGAGATCAGGACTGTTGATTCTATGATTTATCAGGCAAGAATAAACAAGTTTGGTAATCTTATAGTAGAGAAGAAAGAGAAGGAACCGCAAAAGGTTGGTGATAATAAAGAGATTATACGCAAGACCATGAAGGTTAATTATCATGGTGTTTACGTAATGAATTCAGATATCATGCTTGAGTGGGGTATTGCTAAGAATATGATTAAGCCTTCAATTGCGAAGGAGTTATCTGATGTGTTCTTTAGCTACAGCCTATATATGCACGAGAACCTTGACCTAGAGAATATGGCTATCCCTGAAAGGATGGAGACATCTATTAGGCAAATGACTCTTGCTCACCTGAAGATACAGCAACTTGTAGCAAAGCTCCGACCTTCTGGACTTATTATTGATATTGACGCATTGTCTGATATCAGTCTTGGTCAAGGTAAGAATGTCACTCCTATGGAGATTCAGCAGATTTACGACCAAACAGGTAACATATATTACAGAAGGAAAAGTGAAGATGGAGACCAAAGTAATGGTGTACCTATTTCAGAAGCTCCAAACAGTGGAAGTATAGGACAGATACAAGAACTGATTACTGTATACAACCATTACCTAACTAGACTTAGGGATGAGATTGGCGTTAATGAATATCGTGAGGGAGCATCTGTTAATCCTAAATTGGGTCTTGGTGTTCAGAGGTCGCAAGTTGAGGCCTCAAATAATGCTACAGATTTTATATATGACGGGTATCTGAATCTGTATAAGCAGACATCATTTAAGTCGGCTTTGCTGCTTTATGATTCAGTTTTGTACGGTGGTCAGCAGTACAGGGATTTTATTTCTGATGCAGAAGTTAAGGATAAGCAGTTTGATGTAATTGTTGAAGTCCTGCCAGATGAGGCAGAAAAGCAATTCTTAAATAGCATGATTCAGACAGCAATATCTGCAAATGCTATTGAGTTTGAAGATGCCTTTAAGGTAAAGAATATCAAGAACTATAAGCTAGCTGAGATGTATCTGTCTAAGGCTAAACGGAAGAAGATGAGGGATGATATGCAGAAAGCCCAACAGAATTCTGAAATGAACGCCCAATCTCAACAGCAATCAATCATGGCTAAAGCTCAGGCTGATTCACAGCTACAGCAAATACAAGCACAAAGCAAGATAGCTATAACAGATGCTGAGGCAAAAATGAAGAGTGATATCTCTAGGCAGGAGTTTATCCAATTGGCTTTGATGAAATCATTTGAGCTAGATAGGGAATTGCCTGATGAGATACAGAGCATAGTTGACCAATACTTCCAAGAAAAAGAAGAAGAGAAGGCTCAACAGATGATGGCTCAACAAGAGGCTCAACAGCAGCAAATGATGCAGCAAGAGCAAGGTCAGCAAGAGGAAATGCAATAATGCATATATTTGTAAAAATAAACCAACCATGTCAGAAGCACAATTCAATCCATTTGACACCTCATCTTATTCGAATACTCCAACGGAGGCTCCGCAAGAAGTAGAGGTAACTACCGAAGTAGCACAAGAAGCGCCAGCAGAAGAATTATCAAAAGTTGAAAATAATGCAAGTTTTGATACTGCCGTAGAACTTCCTCAGAACGTAACAGAAGAGGTTAGTAATGAGGAACCATCAACGTTTAGCTTTGAGTGGCCAAACGAAGTATCTAAGGATATTTACGATAAACTTGTAAGTGGTAACATATCTGATTTAGCTGATATGATCTACGAGCAAAAAGTTCTTTCAAGTATTGACACATTAGGAGAGGCGGATATTCTAAAGCTAAAAATGGCTTATGAATACCCAGACCTTACTCCACAGGAAATTGAAGAAGAGTTCAACAGCAGATTCAGTATTGATGACGATGTTGATACTTCTATGATGACTGATGAGGAAATAGCTTCTCATAATAAAAGAATAGAGAAGCAGACAAAAGCAATCTCAAGGGAGATGAAGAAAGAGGTTAGAGAGGCAAAGGATTACCTTGAGAGTTTAAAACAGGATATTTCGTTTCCAGATATATTAAGTCAAGTTCAGAACACTCAGACGCAAATAACGCCTGACCAAGTATTGAACGATTACTTCACACAGCAGGAGCAGGAACAGAATCAGGCTTACGCACAAGCTAGACAAGCTTATGTTAGTAGCCTTGAGGATGGTCTCAAATCCTTTGACGGGTTCAGTGTCAATTACAAGGACGAGGATGTCCAGTTTGACGGAAAGTATAACCTAACTCCGGACGAAAAGGTTAATCTTTCAAGTACTCTCAAAGAATTTGATCTAGAAGAGTTTTATGGCAATCGTTATTTCAAGGAAGGAAGATACGATTCAAAACAACTCGCAGAAGATGTATATTTCTTGCAAAACAGAGATAAGGTGGTAAACTCACTTGTGACACAGGCTGTGTCTAAAGCGAAGTCAGACCTACTTAAATCAATGAAGAATATCGATTTCAATGACTCACCAAGGGTTGCTGCGTCTTCAGGTTCTAACGATGATTATAGTGCGATGGTATCGAAATTGTATAGTATCTAATAATAACAATTTAAAATAAATTACAATGCCAGTATTACAACCAGGTAATGTGATGCAAACAGGAATCCAAAGGTCATTTATGTCTGACCTTTCTATCCTGAAGCCTCAATACTACCCACAGTTTATTGACAAGTATGGTTCTCAGAACTATGCTCAACTTTTGGAAGCTCTCGGAATGAAAGCTACCGTTCCTTCTAGGGAATTTTTCCATTTTGAATCTCGTGGTAAACTTCATTCAGCTGTACAGCTTGATGGTGGTGCTATCGCAGATGTTGCTGCAGGTGCAGAGGTAACTCTTGCTATCTCTAGTGCATTTGTTACAGGTGGTAAAAGCCCTCTCCGTGTAGGTGAAGTAGTTGAAAACGCTGCAACTGGAGTTCAGTACAAAATCACTGTTGTGACTTCTGCTACTGCATTCAAGATGAAGCCTTTGGATTCAACTGTTGACCCTAACACAGATCTTGGTGCTGCTTCTACAGCTCATTTGTTGTTCCGTGGTGTAACTGAAGCCGGTGAAGCTTCTACCAAGTTCAATACTCTTGCAGGACTTACCGAAAGGAAGACATTCTATACAACTGAAATCCGTGAAGACTTCACCATTAGCGATCGTGCTAAGATTGAAGAACTTTACTTTGAAGTTAATGGTCAGTCTTACTACACTTACAAAGGACTTGATGAGTCTGTTCGTAGGTTTATGAACAACAAAGAGTTCAAACTCATGTTCGGTAAGCCTTCTAGCGATGCTCAAATTGGTAGTACAGGTACTACAGGTTTGATTCCTCAGATTGAAGCTGGTGGTCAAACTTATAACTGGAACTCTGGCGGTTTCAACATCGCTGACTTCCATGCTCTTGCTCGTCTTGCTGACTTCAATGGTGGTGCTCAAGAATATCATTTCTTGATGGACAGCTATTTGAGGAGTGCAGTTGATGATGCATTGTTTAGCAATTATGGCAATGGTGCAATTTTGTGGGCATCTGTTGGTGGAGCATCTGAAGTTGCTGTTAAATATGGCTTTGATTCATTGAAGATTGATGGTATTACCTTCCACTTGAAGAAATATCTTCCTTTCAATGCTGAAGCTGTATACGGTGTAGCTCCTTCTACTGAGTACTACAAGAACAGCGGTGTTCTCATCCCGATGAAGGATGGCCGTGATGCTCAAACTGGTGACAAAGTTCCTTCTCTCCGTATCGTTTATAACGAAGTTGAGCCTGGAAAAGAAATCAAGGTTTGGGAAACTGGTGCTTTGGCTAAAGTACCTACAAGCGACAAAATGGAACTTAACGTACACCACATGGCGTACTGCGGTATCCAAGTATTTGCCGCTAACCAGTATATCGCAGTTAAATACTAATTTAGATATATTGAAAACTGAGACCCCTCCTAGCGAGGGGTTTCTTTTTTATGTATATTTGTCGTAATCAAAATCTTAAACCATGGCAAAAGTCACGAAAAAAACAATTGACGAAAATGGCAACTTAGTTGATGCCGTATCTACAGTAGAAGAGCACTCATTAGTATCTGATATTGTAATAGAATCCCCAAAGAAAAAGAAAGCACCTACAGAATACGTGTTCCAACTTACTGGAAAGTTCTACTCAAATAGTGTTTATAGCCAATACCCTGAGAATTATATGCTTAGGAATACAGATATAATCTATGATGAGGAGACTGGTACAGAAAGGAATATCAGATACCTAGAAGGCGTAAGCACCATCTGGGAAGAAGAGCAGAATCACTTGTCCGATTTCAAGAAGAACCAAAGGCCAGACATTAGGTTTGTCAAAGGATTCTTAAGGGTTCCGGCTAATAAGCCTTCTCTATATGAATTCTTGACCAAGAGTAATATGTTTGATAAGAAGTCAAATAGGATGTCCGGATCTAGGGCTGTATACACTATGCTTGACTTTGAGGCACAAGAAGAGAAGGAAATAGTAAAGACAGAAAGGAGAATGGAAGCAATGAAGATTGCTATGGACGCTCCCGATGAAGTGATGATTCCTCACGCAAAGTATCTTGGAGTTAAGTTTGTAAACTCTTATGGGGTTGAAAGGGGTAATAGGGCAATCAAGATGGACTACATTGGATTCGCTGACAGAAACCCAGAGACATTCATTAAGACATACAATAACCCTCTTGTGAAAGTGCAATATCTTGTATCAAAGGCTATTCAGACAAATATCATAGATATCAGCTCTATGAAGGGTCAGGCATCATGGGGTGATACTAAGAAATTTATTGCTCAGATTCCCGATAACAAAGACGCTTTAACGTTTCTGTCAGAGTACAGTTTAACTGAAAAAGGAAAGGATTTTTACGCACAGCTTAAGACGCTTGGCGAATAACATAGCTTCGTGTTAGTTATGGTTTGATTGGTTCTCCCGGTAGGTCTCTACTGGGAGATTTTGTTTTATATTTGCATTATGAATATTAATGAGGTATACAAAATTGTAACCTACCTTGTAGACAAATACCAAGGTACATATGTCTCTCCTGATGATTTCAATATGATAATCAACATGGCGCAGAGGCAATATCTTAACTATATGACAGAGGATGGCTCTGGTCATATGGGTATGAGACTTGGAAGAAAGTCAGGTACACTGATTACAACTCCTGTAGTAGAATCATTAGCTACTTTTATAAAGGAAGCTACTCTTTCCGTTACATCTCAAATCGCTACTCAGCCATCAGATTTGTATACTACAGTATCTGTTAGGACGTCAAATGACTTGAAAGGTATTAGACGGGTTACTGAAGATAAGTTGGCTGAGGTACTTAGTGACCCAATTGATCCTCCAACAGTAACAGATCCGGTATATACTGAAATTGCTAATACATATAAGATATACCCAAGCTCAGTAACTTCAATTAGAATTGGATATATAAAGAATCCAAACACTATGGTGTGGGCTTATAAGGTTATTAGCGGACAACCAGTTTACCAAGAAGCTGCTGATCCTGCAGCAATTCCTACTACGGGAAGTGTTCAGCCAGAATGGGGTGATAAGGATATGGAAGATATTATATACAGGGCTATTGGTATTATAGGAATTAGCTTGAAGGATGGAGATTTGCAGAGGGCTGCTCAAACAGTTAAAAACCAAGGCGAATAATGACTAGGAACGAACTTATAGCACAGATAAGAAGAATGTATTATGGTGGAGTACCAGACGAAGGTGCAAGTCTAAGGCCTTTAGAGGTAAACCAATACATCAGCCAGGCTTTGGCGTATGTTGCCAAAATTAACTATACCGATTCAATAAAACTTGATGGTGTTGAGACTGTTAGTGATGCCTTCTATTCTACATTTAAGAACTTAACTCTTACATTAGATTCCGATACAGGATATTGGTATGCAACATTGCCACATCCTCCTTTGGGTCTGTCTAGAGGTTATGGTATATCTTCTGTTACATTCCCGGTAAGTACTGGTATGGCAAAAGCTCCAATTCCAATTTCTCCAAGAGAGATTGATTTGATAGATAACATGAAGAAACCACCTAGTAAGATATTTTATTGGGCTGAAGGAGATAAGTTATATTTCAAAAGTCCTTATTACAACCTGAATGGAAAGCTACCAATTATAAGGATGGTTAGCCATGAGAATTCAGACTTGAATGCGGAGCTGAATGTGCCAGGTGAATATATTGCAGATATAATAACTTGGGTGATGAGTCAATTGAATATAAGGAAACAAATGCCAGTAGATTCTATTAAAGACGGTTTAGATAAAATATAACATAAATGGCAAAAGATACAGCACAGTGGATAGAGTTATCTGAGATTATCTATCAATATATAGACCAAGCTAAACTTACAAGTGCTGAGTATAGAAGGCTATGGCCTATTGGCGTAAGGGGTGTAGAAGAGATTGGGTACGATGTCCATATGGAGCCAAAGACAGAAAAGTTGATTGTAAACGCCAACAAGACTGTTACATTACCTACTAACTATATTGGATTCTCAAAGGTTGGTGTTCTTAATGCAAAAGGCGAAGTGGCTACATTAAGAAGAAATAGCAACTTAACTGAATACAAGATAGACCAATCTAATAGACTTCAATTCAATACAGATAATACTGTAGGGAATACATATAGGCTTCAGGATTTGGCGTATGTAAACTACTTTGACGGAGCTAGGTATGCTAATATATTTGGAGCAGGTGCTGCATTAAATAGTCAGGGTCAGTTTGACATATCAGAAACAGAAGGATTGATATACCTTGACAATGAGTTTGCCTATGATTACGTAATACTTGAATACTTCTCATCACCATCTGATGATGTAAATTTCAAGATACCTATACAGGTTAGGGATGCAGTACTTTCGTATCTTGCATGGAAAGATATTGAATTACTACCTACTGGAAGAAGAGTAACTCTTGGGGATAAGCAAATGAGGAGAAAGGAGTATTACAACCAAAAGAGACTTGCTAAAATGAGGGTAAATCCTGTTACTCCATGGGATGCCAACGAACAGATAAGATTGAGTCAGAAACTTGTAGCAAAATCATAATATGAAGATTGAACGCAAACAGTTATCCGGTGTAATGAATCTAGATGACACCAATGATGTTATTCCTAGTGGTCATCACAAGGAGGCTAGGAATATAGTATTTAGGGGAAGTCAAGGCGGTCTTTCTGCTCAAAATATTTTAGGTAATAGAAATATAGCAACATCATTACCTGCCGGAACCAATAGTTGTATCGGATCATATTATGACTCTCAAAAGCAAAGGTTATTTTATTTCAATTATAACTCTAACGGAAATCACGGCATTTACATATACAATACAATACCAAAAACGATTCAGGTATTGTTTCTCAATAATACGCATAGCGATACTGATGTTCTTGGGTTCAATATAAACAACCCAATTACATCTATTAATATCATGTATAATGACGCATACAAGTCATCTTTGGACTTGGATGGAGATGTGCTTTATTGGGTGGATTCTCTTGGTAGGCCATCTAAGTTAAATATTGATAGAAAACTTGCTGGTGTATATACATCATACAAAAGGTCATATCTTGATGTAGCAAAAGCACCTCCATCAATGCCTATAAAATGCGCTTACGAATATGATAATAATGTAACAAACAATAACCTCAGAAATTCGCTGTTCCAATTTATATATAGGTGGGTTTATGATGATGGAGAAAAGTCTGTATGGAGCACAGGAAGTATGGTTCCTCTTCCTTGGATTCCATTTATGGAAGAAATATCTAGATTCCCAAATAGTAACTCTAGGATTAATCTGTTTATGTCTACAGGAGATGAGACAGTAAAAAAGATAGAACTAGCTGTCAGGAAGTGCTCAGATGGGGTTACATCTGATTACGAACTAATTACATCTTTAAATAAAAAGGATACTAGTTTATCGATACCAAATAATAGTGTATATAGTTATTTGTTTTACAACAATGTATCTTTAATACCAATAGATAAGGCAGAGCAGATATCATTATTTGACTATGTACCACAGAAAGCAAACGCCCAGGAATTACTAAATGGCAATACTCTTGTTTATGGAGGAATTACAGAAGGCTATGATAACATTAGCAATGTAAATGCTACCCTTACTTCAAACACAACAACTCAGGACTTTTCTGAAGTTCCTGGTGCGATATTTTTTGCACAGCAAAATGGAGTATCTTCTTATGGAGGAACAAGCTCAATAGATATATTCCTTACTGGTATGGGAGGAAACGATGTTGTAACAAACATCCCCGTATCTCTTCCGTCAGTTGGATATGGAGATTTCTATATTAAGCTTAGGAATTCAGCTGGAAATTTATTTACAATATTCTTTGATTCTACAACATCAGATACAATAGCAACTATACTTTCTGGATTGCAGGCAGATGCCATACTACAAGGCTTTTCTGCAACTATTTCTGGAAATAAGCTTACAATATCTGATACTAACACATTGAATCTAGAGTCTGCGTATATGATAAATAGTTTATCAGCTATATCATACTCAACAACTAAACAACATAACGCACTATACGTACATCAAGGAAATTCTAACTATAGATATGGTATTGTATATTATGACGACAAGGGAAGGACAAATGGTGTAATAACCTCTGATGGATTAAAGATTACTACTCCCAAATGGACAGGAAGTACTCTTTATCCTTTTGTTCAAATATCAATATCACATCAACCTCCATTATGGGCTACATACTACAATATAGTAAGAACAGACAATCTTACATATGATAAAAATATATTCTGGGTATCTAATAGAGCATTTACTAAACTGACAACAAGAGCAACGTCTTCAACTGATTTCTCTGTATCTTATATAGGTATAAGTAATATGATACAATATAATGAGGATATTCAGTCTACGTCAGGATATGTTGGTTATGATTTTGCTGCAGGAGATAGGATAAGATTCACTGAAAGAGTTAGCGCAGATGGAACAATAGTTAGCCTTTCCGATAACCTAGATTTTGAAATAATTGGAGTTGAATCTAATCCAAACATAAACGGGTATGTTGCCGAAGGAACTTATGTAAAGATTAAATATCCATCAGTTGCTATAAATGCAAACTTTAAACTATTAGAACCTGATCCTGTTGTATATGCAGGAACTGCTACTGCAGTAGAGGATTTCCAGAACTATAAAATACAGATTTATAGTTATAAAAAACCATCAGCTAGCATTGATGTTTACTATGAGATAGGACAGCAATATGCTGTATCACAGCCAGGAACTATAAATAGATACCATGTAGGTCAGAGTCAATCTCAAACAGCTTCTTTACCTGCCTTAGTGTATCTTACAAGTGGAGATGAGTTTTTTAGATATAGGAACATACCTATAGGAGCAAATTATTCATTTACTGCTGGTCAATATGGACAAGGCGATAGTTTTGGAGCATATGCTGGAAGATATAGGAATATAAATGTAAACGTATGGGGAAATGATAATACTACTAAAACGATATCTAACTCTATATATGAAATAAAGTCTCAAGTACTTGGTGGTAGTACAACAAGTTTGCTCGCTATTGAATACCCAAACTTCATAACACCTGATTGCCTATTCAGAAACAAAAGCGGTATCACTCAGACTGTAAGAGTTATTGGTAAAATACCAGTATCAACTGTTACTTCAAATGCGAATTATATTGCAATACACGCAAAGGTTGTATTGAATTCAACTACAGCTGCAATATATCCTGTTCTTAAAAGAATTGCAGTAACAGAAGCTAATAGGCAGTATGAGTTTGAATTTGATGCTAAAATAACTGTTCCTGCTGGTGCTAAGTTGTTTCTAATGACGGAAACTCATGATGATGTTGGATTTAAGATAAATGTTGGTGCATTTGATCTAAAGTTAGATGTAGTAAATAATACGCAAATAGCAATAATAGAGAAAAGTTTTAGTGACATAAATAAGATTGAGATAAACGCTAAATCAAGACCTGTAGTGTTTGATGAAAATGCTAAATATTCTTACTACCCTACACTTGTTAGATTCGGGTTACAAAAAGAAGCGGGCACTGATGTAAACAACTCTAATAGATTTAGCTCTACAAACATGGACGAGTATGATAGGGAGAAGGGTGATATAGTTAGATTTAAGGTTCGAGGCAGTAAGATGAGGGTATTCCAAAAGAGAGCCTGTGGAATGGTTGGTGTACTTGAGAATATGATTTATAATGCGGATGGCAATAGCAATCTAATCCAGACTAATAAATTATTAAATCAAATACACTATTATCAAGGTGAGTATGGTATAGGAAACCTTCCTACTAGCCTTGCTTCTTCTGCTAGGGCTGACTACTTTGTTGATCCTATAAGGGGTTATCAACTCAGGTTAAGCGATGATGGACTTACTCCAATATCAAGTCTGTACAAATCACAATTCTATATTACATCATTAGCAAATAAGTACATAACCAATACCGCAGGTACTTTGGGTGGATACGCTAAGGTCCTAGGGGTATATGACTTCTATGAGGAGGAATATATATCTGTATTCCAAGGATACTCTGGTCAGGCAAATACTACGCTTGGATTTAGTGAACTAAGAAACAGTTATACTTCATTCTACGACTACGCTCCGGAATGGGTAACATCAACAGAGGGTTCTCTTGTATCATTTAGAAATGGACAGCTATACGTTCACGACAGTAATACTTATTGTAACTTCTACGGAACCCAGTATAAGCCTTCTATTAAGTTGGTTTTCAATGATATACAGAACATCAAAAAGAGGTATAATACTATAAGTATGCTGTGTAATAAGAAGTGGGTCCCTGATACCAACGGAGATATAACAACTAACCTTGGTCAAAGTTCAAGCCTACAAGAAGCTGACTTTATATACAAGGACGACAAGCTTCATGCTTCATTCAAGAGGGATGCAAATAGCAGTGGTGGACTTATTAATGGTAATGTACTGAAGGGCAACTGGGCGCAGATAAACTTAAAGCCAGTTAATGGTAATGAATTCGTAAATTTGTTTTATATAGAACTTAATATTTTAGAACCTTTTTATAATAGATAATCATGGCAAACGGTAAGAAATTTTTAGATACAGGACTTGGCAAAGCTTCGGTTATTGCAGCAACAGGAGGATTGGGTGGATTGTTCCTATTGGGTAGAGGCATAGCAAAAAAATATAAAGAGGCAAATACTGGTATCAAGCAGCAGGTGTCTGCTCTAGAAAGACAAGAAATTGCTCCTGAAATACTACAAGCAAATCAAGAAGCCCAGATGATGAAGAATCAAGGGTTATCATCTTCCGCTCTTGGATTGTTTAAACAACAGTCAGACAGAGCTCAAAGTGCTGCATTTTCCCAATTAGGTGGCAGGCGTTCAGCTTTGGCAGGAGCAGGATCTATTATGGAAGCTGCTAATACTGCTGGTCTTAAGTTAGCAAACTTAGAACAAGAAGCTAGAGAAAGGAATAGACAGCAAGCTATGTCTTCTGCAATGGGGCTAGGTCAGCAAAAAATGGGACTTCAGAAATATAAGCAAGAAGGTCTATTTAATTACTACATGGGCAAGAAGCAAGCTCTAAACGCACAGATGTCTAATTTAGCTAAAGCTGGTATGAGAATTGGTGCAGCTGTAGCGACTGGTGGAGCATCAGAGGCAGTTGGAGGATTTGTTAAAAAGAAAGGAGAATAATAAAACAATCAAATGGCATACGAATATAGACTACCACCGATAGACATTGACGGAGCAATTAAGGCTGTACAGGATAATGCCTTCAGGCAAGAACAGCTTAGGTTGAAGTATGAGGAATCTATGAATAAGTCCATAGACGACCAGCAAAAGCTATATAACGGGAAGGTTAGAAAGCAGGACGTTGCTGAGTTTGATGGAAAGTTTGCCGTATATGCTGACGCTCAAAAGAGGTATCAGGCACTTAATAGAAGAGGTGGTAGAGGTGGAGACCTTACTGCAGCAAAAGTTTTGGCTGATGAGGCAAGAGCTGATATGTTGTCATATGTTGGAGACTCTACCGGACTAGGACAAATGCAAATCGGTGTTGGTAAAATATTTAAAGACCCAACAAAAATAGTTAATACAAAAAAGTATACAGACGTTTATACAGATTTAAGCTCATTGACTACAGGTGAGCTTAAGCAGAAGTATGGTAGTCTTGATAAGATACCTACAGACTTTGAATTTAAGCAGGAGGATTATGGTCCCGACAAGGTTATGAAGTTTTCAAATTCACTAAAGTCAGTACTTCCGGTAAGTGCTCAAAGTAGCTTGAGTAGAGCTATACCTGCTATAGACCCTAATACTGGCAAGCAGAAAATGTCTAGGGTAACTATATCTGCATTGGGTAAAAGCAAAGTTATAGATGTTCCTCTTAATGTAATTAAATCTGGAATAGACCCTATCACTACCTTAAATTCTGTAATAACAGCTGGTTCCCAAGATCAGGATACCGTTGATTACATGAAGGCATTGCAAAGGGACCTATATAAAAACGCAGAAGATTCCTCTAACCCTCAAGTGCAGCAAGAAGCTCAAAACACGATTAAGAGGACTATGGATATGTTTGGCATAAAGGATAAGGCTAACATTAATCAATTTCACTTATTTGCGGCAAACTATGTAGACCAAAATAGAATGGGAGACATAGAGATTGAAGATTGGAACAAGTTAGAAGATTATATAAGCTTATTTCAGAAAGATAATGCTCTTAAGCTAGATGATCTTCAAATGAAGAAGTTGAAAAAAGATATAACTGACCCAAGCTCCGGCACTAGCCTTAAAGTACTAGGACAGTTGCTGTCTGTTTACCAAAAGGCAGCAGCAACAGGGCTTACTAATGTCAAAGATTGGCAGGAAACATTTATAAGGGTATTTAGGGAGAATGGACTTCCAATGGATAAAGAAACTATAATTAAGGCTAGCGCTGGACAGTTTGGACAGGCACAATCTGCTATTGATCTATTGTTTCCCGGAAGAGTTCCTTCAGCCGATGAAAGATAATAAATACACCTATATATCTTAACTTTGGGGCATGTCTCTATCAAGAAATACCACAGACGATAAGAAGCCTATACCAAGAGCTAGGCTAGTAGAATTATTGACTCCCGGAAAGAAACCAACTATACAGGCTGATGCTCCTAGTCTTAAAGGAGTTAGCGTTACGGGTAAAAGAGTTGAATCTCCAAAGGAGATAAAGCCATCAATACAGTCATCAACAGCTGTTGTTAAAACTATAGTTCCTGCAGAATACGAAAGTGTAGACCAAAGAAAGGCTATAGCTATGGATAATACCATAGAAAAGATGGCTACAGCTGATGGGTATGCAGCTCCTGCTAAAGGAACATCTCTTTATAATAACTATAAGACTCAGATAGACTTTGCTAAAGATAAATTAGTTATTGAAAAAGATGAGAACGGTAAGCCGATGTATGGAACTCAAAAACCTTTTTGGGAGTCTTTACAAACGGCAATAACCCAATATCAAAATAGTGTTGCATCTGGTTCTGCATATATAGACTCAGATGATGAAACAAATAGGAGGTTCCTAGAAAACAAAAGATATAAGTCTACATTAAAGCCTGGAATTCCAAAGTTTGAGAGCACTGCTGGTGCTATAGCAGGCGGATTATTTGACCCTATAGTTACAAGTACAGTAATAGGATTACCAACAGCTGCGGCTAGTATGCTTGGTGTACCAGGAGCTGCCCAAATGGGTGCTGGACTTATGGCAGGAACTGTTGGGTATGATATGGTGAAGTCCAAATATGGCACATCTTTAGAGGAGAATTACTTTCTTGCTAGAGAGCAAGGGATGCCTATCAATGAAGCATATGAAAAAGCTAAAACAGTTGCAACTAAGGCAGCAGGTGTAGAGAGTATAGTTCAGGTTGGTTTTGCGGGAATGGGAGCAATAGGTCAAGCACCTAAAGCATTGCTTGGAGCTGTACAACCTACACAAAGAGTATCAAGGATATTATCCGCTACTCCTAAAAAGGATGCACTAAAAGTATTTGCTAAAGGATTCGGAGAGAATCTTAGATCTGCCGTTGGATTGGGAGGATTAGTTGGAGCAGGACAAGCTGTAGTTGATAATGCATCAGAGCAAGAAGGTATACACGTAGCTAATAAAGAGGAAAGAGCTATAGAGGGTGCTGGTCATATGGTAGCTATGGATTTAGCCATCAAAATGATAATGCATTCCCCTGGAACTATATCTAAGAGTGCAAAATCATTTGCTAAAGGACTATTATCTTCAGACGAGAAGCTGACGTCCGACTTTATTGCAGAGATGGAAGCAGCAGGCCAATATGAAAAGGGCACAAAAACAGCTGTAATGGCTGAGGTAAAGAAGTATAGTGAAGCCGCTAAGAAGACTCCTGATTTCCTTGGAGATGGAGTTAAGAAGAATATAGCTACAGGATTGATTGAAAAGAGAACAAAGTTAGAGGCAGAGTTCAATCAGCTAGACCCTGTATTCAGAGAGCAAAAGCAAATTGAAATAGACGAAATAAATACAAGGCTAAGGGAATTGACTGCTACAGATAAACCTTTTAGCGTTGAGACAGAATTAAAACCTAAAACAACAGAATATGCCACTACAGAAGCCACAAGGCAAGTCAAAGAAGGCACAGCAGAAGGCGGTGTCAGCGAATATCAGGGAACTGGTGAAGGCGAACAAGTCCAAGCCGGCAAACAAGCAGAGGCCCCTAAAACAGATATTGGCGATAGCACTATCCCAGTCTCGGAAGAAGTAACACCAGAAGCTCCAAAAGTATCACTATCAGATAGGATTAGAACATTAAAGTTTGATGAATCTGTTCTCACTGGTGGAGATAAAGGAGCTATGCAGTCTAACATAGTAGGTCTTCCAATAGGGGTATATAATGCGTCAATAGAGGCTATAGCACTTAGTGTAGAGGCCGGAGAGGCATTAGCATCTGCTGTTCAGAAACAGATTAAAGCCTTAAAAGAAGGTGGATACAATGTCGATGAAAAAGCTTTTAAGAAAAGAATGATTCCAGAGGGTGAGGTAATGTCTAAGTCTGAAAAGTCAAGACGCGAGGCAGAACTTGGAATGGAAGGAATAGGTGCAAATGACTATGTTGAATTACAGAGACAAGCACAAGAGATGTTTGCAAAAAGTGATTCACAGTCTAAGGTTATAGAGCTGAGGGATAAGATAAAGAGTCTTGAGAAGTCGAAGAAATCATTATCCGCAGAAGATGCGGCTAAAGTGCAGAAAGATATAGATGCATTAAACAATCAGATTGAAGAAGTAAGGTCTTCTATTACCAAAGAATTAGTTGGTAAGTTGAGGGAAGTGCAAGAGGCTAAAGGCGACACAAAGGATATACCAGACATCGTATTTGAGCAAATAGCAAAAGATGCATCTGAGCCAGGGTTTAAACCTACTTTAAAAGAGCCTCCTATAAAGACTGCATCTATAGTTAAGAGTGAATACTCATTAGAACAGATACTTACCAATCCAAAGGAAGTATTTAAGGCTATGTATACTGCTGCTACAACACAAGCTAAGTCTACAGCCGAAAGACTGAAGATGACTGCTGAGGCTGTGTCTAATGCCATATTCAATGAGAAGGGAGAAAGAGTAAATCCTAAAGCTATTGTAAGAGCAATACAGAAGTTTGTAACATCTAAGATGGATACAGATACAGCTGCAATAGAGTTCGCTGCAAACATCAATGAGATTAAAAGACTTTCTGTTAATGCTAGAAAGTATGGCGAGATAAGAGGACAGATTAGAGATATTAAATCAGCATCAAAGAATAAGGCATTTGGCACAATAGCTACTAGGCAAACAACAGCAGATGTTGACTTTATTGCTCCGTCTAAGGTAAGAGATTACGATGTGGATGCAACGGGAAAGATGGTTGAGGTAGATACTGATAGCGCAATAAATGAATATGCTTCACTGCTTGAAGACTACAGGAAATCTATTAGCGGTGAAATACCAAATGCTGATAAGGCTAGGCTAAAACTTATAGATTTTGTTAACGACAAAAGAGATAAGTATGAAGCAATGCAGGTTCAGAAAAGGGAAGCAAAAAGAGCTGCTTACGAAGCAAAGTATGACAAACTGCTTAGTGAAGGAAAGGTTGGTCGTGATGAAAATGGCAATCCATTAGTATCCAAAGAGGAATATGTAGAAGGATTAATAGACCCTAAAAAGGAAGTATCTGACGAAGCGAATGATTTGATTTTAGAGGATGATACAGATGCAGAGGTAATGAGGGATATGACGGATGTACGTCAGGAAATGTTGAAGGAAGCTATTGATAACAATGAAATAGATGCAGATATTATAGATGATGCTAGATTGATTTCTGGAATTGATGCAAAGAAGATATCCAATAAGAACATACAGCTATTCAATAACATCATAGAGGATATTGTAAATGGAGAAGCTCCATCAAGGATGGGAGAGATAGTGTCTGATATAGAGGCATACAATAATAAAGTAGAACTTATAGAAGGTAAGACGAACATTAGGGATATGGCTAAGTACCAAAAGGCTGGTCTATTCACTAATATTGCCAGAGCTATGGGTATAGAACGTGGCGTTGGGGCGTATGCGGATTTGGGATTATCTAATCTATTTAAGCTTGTTACATCTAATCCTACAGGTGCAGCTAATGTTCGCAAGGTAATATGGGCTCCATTTGAATCTCAGAACCTTAGGGTAAATAACATGGCAAAAGATTTTGCACAAACACTATCAGATGTATTCACTAGGAATAGTGTTGAAGCTGTTGTTAACGGGGTTTCAACTAATATAAAATTTAAGTCTCCAACTCTAACATCTGTAAATAGCTACCGTATAGGTATAGCTAGTACACTTGCTCAGTTTGAAGACTTGGTTAGACAGATACAGACAATAGCAGACGCTACTAAAACACTGTCTGAAAAGTCTTACCAAAACGGCAACAGAGTAAAAGACTATCTTGACAATACATTAACGGCATTACAAGAACTCGGTGCAATTAAAGGATTTACTGCTGATGAGAATGGTGTTATAACGGACATAGAAGTAAATGATGCCATTACTATGGCTCAGATAAATTCTAGACTAAACGATAGGGAGACATACGCAATATCAATGATGAAGTCTAAGTTTAGCGATATGGCTCCAGACCTTGACAACACAATGAGGCAGTACTTTGGTACAGCTATCGATATGAGTAACGAAAACTACCTACCACTTACTCCAAGGTTATTCGGAGAGGCTCCCGAAGTTTTGGTAGAGGGAGTTATTGACAATAAGATACCATCACACATAAGCGTAATGAGATCGTCTACTACAAGAGCTAGGCAGAATAACCTATCTAATGTAGTAAATAAGAACGGACAAGAAACGTTATTGTATTACGACTTTGATGTATTTAGCACTATTCCAAGAAGGTATCATGAGTCTCTTAATACGGCTTATACTACAGCTCCAGTTGCTGCACTTAGAAAGACAATAAACAGCAAAGACTTTATTGAGTTTATATCTGGAAAGTATAACCAAAAAGAGACAGAGTTCATTGACAATAAGGTGTATTTCAGAAGGCAGATATCAGACGTTGTTAACATGGAGCGGCAACCGTTTGTGTTGACAAAAGAGATGGAGAGACAAAGGAATAGAATATCTAAGTTCTTCATGGGTAGGATGCTGAACTCAATAGATGCAACTGTAAAACAGTATGCACCGTCTATACCATTGATGCTTATGCATGGAGGAGTAGAGCCTCTTGCAATATCATATAGCATATTGGCTGGAAAGAGATTAGTAGAACCTAAGATGGCAGGACTTCTAAAAGAGTTCTATAGTCAAACGTCTAAGGCAAACAGGATTACAGCAGGAATAGAAGCACTTCAACAAAGGGCAAAAAGCATAAGCAATAATAAGTGGGCTAGAAAAAGTCTTAACGCAATAGATATTATTGAGGGGGTTGCTGGTATCCCTCTTGACTTAGGAGACCAGGCTACTACAAGCCAAGCTCTCATGGTTGGATACATAAAAGGTTTGAAGATTTCTGGTAAAATAAAGAACTACTCAGAATTTAATCTTGAGACGGAATTAAGAAATGGATTAGACCCAACAGCCTTATCCCACGCAGAACAGTTCCTTTCGTTCATAAACAATGAATCTACATCTGCTAAAAAGGGTAAGGTTTTCAGAGAGGATAATGCATTGTACATGAGGATGCTACAGTCGTTCTCACATAACCAAAACGTTAATGCTTTAATTGATTTAGGAATCTTACAAGATTATGCTTCCGGTAAGACATCTTCAGATGATGCAAAACAAGCTGCATTAGGTCTTGGAATGTACATATCTAATATAGCTACATACGGAACAGCTTTATATGGTCTTGGATTCACGAACTATAAGATAGCAAAATTAGCACTTGATAAAATGGGTGTTAAGTTGCATAAGAATGAAGAAGAACAGGAAAAGAACTTTAAAAGAGATGCCACTAGAATAACTATCGGAAACTCTGTTGAAGCGATAACTGGGCGTTCTCCATTGCCTGTAGCAATGATGTTTAAATATGGTGCAGGAATGGGGTATGATTCATATAAGAAAATGGTTTCTGAACAGCAAAAAGTTATGGGAGAGGATATAGGTGGTACTATATATGACGATAACTTTGAGCCAGTACTTATGAATCAATATGGAGGTATGGCTGGTTCATTTATGCAGGACATAGAGACTATGTATGGTATGGGCAAGGATGTAAGAGATATGTATAGTGGACTAATTCCGGATCAGAAAAATGCTATGTACAATGCTGAGATGGTAAAGAGAATGGCTCTTGTACTTCCATTCAAAAGCGTTTCTAAGCTGTCATCAAATATACAAAAGGTTATAAAGGACCATAAAATAAATCAGATAGACGTAGACGCAGATATGTACATAATGTCCACGATGGCTACTTTAGATAGGTCTAAAGCTGATATTTTTTATGGAAAAGAGAATATAGATGAAGCTATAGCATATGTTAATTATAAGTCAAAGACAGATAAGGACTTCATAAACTACTTCTCTACTACGGTAAAGAATCATGTAAATAATGTAGTAAAACAGAACTACATAAATAGTTCCGCCTCTTCAATGTTTGGTACAGAAACAGCTAAAATACTTAAGAATATATCTACCAAAGGAGGTAATGATATAATCAAGATAATGAATAATAGGTACATAAACAAGAATATCAGCAATAGTGATGAGGTTAAGTTTATGATAATGAACGGAGTTATATCCCCTACCGAATATGCTGTAGCCATAGCTTATGATGCCAAGGGTGAACTTAGGGCTGATGCATCTGATGAGCAAATCACCTCAGAAGTGATGAAAAGACAGGTAGACGCAGAAATGCTTAGCAGGTTCTCGAAGTGGGGTAAGGGTGAGGCATATCCGAAGATTGACGGCAAGAACATCTTCCAGATATATCAACAGTTTTCGTCCTCAAGATATCAAGAAAGAGAGAGGAAGAAATAGGTTGTTTTTGGGTATATTTGTAGAAATATTTTAATATGCCTTTTTTAACAGCATTTACAGTTACCCAAGGCGCAGACTGCTCATCATTCACTATTAATGATACATCAGACTATACTGTAGAAGGGACAGGCACTTTTACAAGTAGGAAGCTGTCAATTCAAAAGTCTGACGGGTCTTTCCTAAAAATAGGAGCAACGACCTACAATCAGTATGTATGGCCATTTGCAGCAGGTAATAGCATATCTTTTAGTGGAGTGGATGAGTACAATAAGCCTTATATTGACCAGGATTACTCATTTTTGATTACAATTACACACACACCCACAACTGCACAGACAGGAAGCGTATATACTAAGGCATCTGCAGTTCCACTTGTTTGTTACACACTAAGCGGATTCTACACATTTGCTCATAACATGGCTATAAATAACTCTCTAGAAAAGAATTACAAGTATGTAAAGGATGTGATGAGGCTTTATATCGAGCAGGAATCCGCCAAGAAGGCGGCTATAGATGGGGATTTTCAGTCTTCTCAGTCTTGTTTAGATAGGGCAAAGTATATAGTAGATAACTTAACATTAGGATACTAAGATGGGATATTCTTTACCACAAATATCTGAGATACTTCTCAAGGCAGACAAGACCATGTACAGACTTGGCACTATTGCTTATGAGAATATGTTCTCTGAGGATAACGAAGATGTTGACTTTGAAAGAGATATAATTTATGTATATAAGAAGGCTGTAGAATATGCAGACGACTTTCATGTAGGTACAACAAAACTAGACCAAGTAGTAGAGAGATTAGCTAATAAACTAGTTATATACAACTATGGAACACTATCTCCAATATATGCAGATGTATATAGTCAGATAAATCAAGGAATTAGTGGTGTATACGTACTTAAAACTACTGCGCTAAACCTAGGTACTGGCTTGACAGGGAGTACAGACTTTAGTCAATCTCAGGTAGACATAGACTTAGACTATGTATACTTAAATAGTGTCTACGTTGTAGATGGCAGGACGCTAACAATAAACGGCGTTACATACGATCTGTCAGCCAATAGGACGTGGAATGTTGGTACAGTTACCGGAACGGGAACTACTAACTATGTGTCAAAGTGGGGAAGCTCTTCCTCTTTGGCAAACAGTCTGCTATACGACAATGGGACTAGTGTTATGATTAACACAACTACCCCAAACACATCATTTGTTGCACAACTTATTAATGCATCCGTTACTAACTCTAACATTGAGATTAGGAGCGCAGGGCAACAGTCAGCCTTACACCTTTCTTTAGGCACTACAGACACGGACATTAGGCCTAGGGTTGAGTTGTTCAATAGCGGTAATTTTGGTATTGTAATGTTCAAGCCGGGAGTTGTAAACTCCAATTACTTGATGTACTACGATGCTGAGTCTGTCTCAAATAGGTCTTTGTCATTCCAGACAGAAGGTCAAAACAGGCTTATTCTAAACCAAACAGGAAGCATTAGGGCGCCTAGGTATGGTGGCGGACTGGTTACAGGATCACCTACATATAGGATTGCCACAGACGCTTCTGGTAACTTTATAGAGGTTACTGATGCTGGTGGTTCGGTTACATCTGTTGACATGACCGTTCCAACAGGACTTACGATTTCTGGAAATCCTATTGTAACATCCGGAACGCTAGCATTGGGATTGGCTGCTGGGTACTTTATTCCAACAACATCCTCTCAAGCAAACTGGGATGCGGCATATAATGACAAGATTAACAGCGCAAACGTTACGGGAACTACTACAAAGACGCTGACATTAATTCAACAAGATGGTGGTACAATAACCGCATCTTGGAGTGATTACGACACAGCTCCTGTAACCTCTGTTTTTGGCAGGACTGGCGCTGTTGTTGCTGCTGAAGGAGACTACAACCTTAATCAGCTAGGAGACGTAATAATTTCTTCTCCTACAAATGGACAGGTTCTTAAATATAATGGCGCTGAATGGGTGAATAACACCGACACAGACACTGGATTGACTTCGGTAGGTCTTACCATGCCATCAGCATTTAATGTAGCTAATTCGCCACTAACGAGCAATGGGACGATTGCTGTTACGGGCGCGGGAACGTCTGCACAATATGTAAGGGGTGATGGTCAGCTTGCCAACTTCCCAACAAGTGGAGGTGGTGGTTCTTCTGTTAATTACTACCTAAACGGAAGTGTTAACCAAGGCACTTTTGGTGGAGACGTTTACTATGAAATGAGTAAAACTCCAATCATTGGTGCAGGTACTAATTTTACAAGAACATCAGCACAAGGAAATGGGTATATTGCATCATTTATAACAGATGCAGGAGACCCCGGATTACTGAATATCCCCGGTGGTAATTGGAACTTAGAGTTCTATTTTAATGCAAGTAGTGGTGGGGGTAATCCATTATTTTATGGTGAGATTTATAAAGTAAGTTCATCAAATGTATTTACTCTTGTAGCGAGTGGTTCTACCAACCCCGAAGGGATTACACAAGGGACTGTTGTTGACCAATATTTTACATCCATCCCCGTTCCGCAAACAACATTGGTTGCTACCGATAGGATAGCGATTAGGATTTATGTATTGCCTGATGGAAGGAATATAACTTTACACACCGAGAATAGTAATCTTTGTGAGGTATTAACCACCTTCTCAACGGGACTTAATGCACTCAATGGACTAACTGCCCAAGTTCAATACTTTGCAACGGGCACAACCGGAATGGACTTTAACATAAGTTCCGTAAGTGACACGCATACCTTTAACATACCAGACGCATCAGCAACTGCTAGGGGACTAATAACTACTGGAACTCAAACAATTGCAGGAGCAAAGACTTTCTCAATCTCTCCAATAGTTCCGTCACTCTACCTAACGAATATGACTGCTGGTAGCGGTGCACTATACTATGGACTTGCAGCAAACAGGCTGACACTTGCCAACTATAATGTTGGTGGTTCTATTGTTTTTGAGGTTAATGGTGGGCAGTATGCCATGGAAATTAAGTCTGACTTGGGTATAAGGTTTGACGGGTACACTACAAATGGATTCTTGAAGACATCTGGTTCTAACGGAACGCTGATTGTTGACACGACATCTTACGTTCCAACAACAAGGCAATTAACCATTAATGGAACTGCTTATGACTTAAGCGCTGACAGGAGTTGGAGTGTAGGAACTGTGACAAGCGTTGCAGCTCTTACGCTAGGAACAACCGGAACAGACTTGAGTTCAACAGTAGCTACAGGAACAACAACTCCTGTAATTACGCTTAATGTACCTACTGCTAGCGCAACAAATAGAGGTGTACTAAGCAGTGCTGATTGGACTTCGTTCAATAACAAGCAGAACGCTTTAACCAATCCCGTAACAGGAACTGGAACAGCAGGACAGGTTGCTTTCTTTAGCGGAACGTCCGCAATAACCGGAGAAAATAATCTTTTTTGGAACGCATTATACAACAGGCTTGGTGTAAATACAAATAATCCATACCTTCCTGTTGACATTGTTGCTGATGAATTAGGCTACAATCTGTCATTAAGGGGAGAGCCGTCAAATGCTGTTGCCCATATAAGGTTTTATAGCAATGACGGAATTACTCCATACTCTCACATAAAGTCTACTGACACGGAGTTCCTTTTAGGAAGCATTGCAACAAATGATGTAATATTCGTTTCTAGTGGAGTAGAGGGTATTAGGATTACAAATACGCAGCAGGTTAAGCTATCCAATATTCCACAGGCCGTTACTGACACAAATAGGTTCTTGGTTTCTGACTTAGGCTATATTAAGTACAGGACTGGAGCAGAAATACTTTCTGACATAGGTGCACAAGGATTGCTGACGCTGACCACTACGGGTTCAAGCGGTGCAAGTACACTTATTTCTAACACATTAAATATACCTACATACACATTAAGCGGATTAGGCGGTGTACCAACAACAAGGACACTAACCATCAATGGCACTGCGTATGATTTGAGTGCAGACAGAACCTGGAATGTAGGTACAGTTACAAGCGCTACTGCCACAACCGGGGGTCAAGTAGCGTTTTTCAATGGTGCAACAGTCATCACAAGCGTAAGCGGATTATATTTTGATGGCATTAATAGGTTGGGCATTGGAACAATTAGCCCATTATACAACTTAGATGTAACAGGAACTGCGAGGATGACTGGCAACTTAACCGCTGCATCATTGATAAAAAGCGGAGGTACAAGTTCTCAATACTTAATGGCAGATGGTAGCACCTCAACACTCACCAACCCTGTCACTGGTACAGGTACAACGAACTACTTGCCTAAGTGGACAAGTGGTAGTGCGTTGGGGAATAGTTTGGTTTATGATAATGGTACAAGTGTAGGAATTAATAATACATCTCCGCAATCATTTGATTCTGGTGGAATTAAAGCATTAGATGGAAAAGGCAATACTGGTTTTGCATTTATTGCACAAGGAGCAAGTACGCAATTTAGACTTGCTGCTGATGATTCTGTTGGAGGAGTATTAAATGTTATTGGTGCATATCCATTAGTATTTTTTACTAACGCTACCGAAAGAATGCGTCTAACCTCCACAGGATTAGGCATCGGCACGACATCGCCCGGGTATAAGTTGGATGTTGTGGGAATAATTGCTACATCAGGAACAGGATTAAATGCAAGTGTTAGGATTACCAATACAACTGCAACAACTGGTGTTGACTGGAACTTGTATAGTTTAAACAACGGAAATTTTGGGCTCTATAATAATACTGCTGGTGCTTATGCTTATCAAATAACCCCCTCCGGCAACCTCGGTCTCGGAGTAGTGCCGAGTGCGTGGGGGAGTGCATATAGGGCATTTCAAATTGGCAATAGCGGATTTATGTCAAATGACTCAAATTTATGGATGTATGCCAATGGATATTTTGATGGAACAAATAATAGGTATTTTCAAACTGGTTTAGCAAGTAGGTATTATCAATATGCTGGTACGCATTATTGGGAGAACGCCCCATCCGGCACAGCAGGAAACGCAATAACATTCACCCAAGCGATGACGCTGACAGCAGCAGGCAGACTGCTTTTGGGAACGACTACGGAGGGAACGTATTTGTTGGATGTGAATGGAAGTGGCAGGTTTACGGGAAATATTATTTCAGATGGTGGTACTATTGCTGCTTTAAATGGTGGTGGGATAGAAGTTTATAATAGTGGTAACTCAAACTTTTTTGATTTAAAAAGCACAGGTGGAAATTTTGCATTAAGAACAAATGTTGGAGTTGGTGCAGTTAATGCTCTCACAATCGCCTCCACCGGTGCTGCCACGTTTAGTAGTAGTGTGACGGCGGGGGGAGATATATTTTTAAATTATGATTATGCAATAAGATTTAAAAATTCAACTGGTACTTATAGGCAAATTCTTGCTTATGCAGATGATACATATTTGGATGCTCGTGATGGTGGAATTATATTGCGTACCGGGACAAGCGGAAATGCAAGTGAAAAAATGCGTATCACCTCCGGTGGCAACCTATTAGTAGGAACCACCACCGATTCGGGGGAGAGGTTGCAGGTTTCGGGAAGTGCGAAGGTGACAAGTACATTAACGGCACAATCAAATATTGATTTAAGTGGTGATATTCGGTATCAATCAAATGTTGGATATGGTATTAAGTCAGCTAATGGAAGTAGATTGGTAGAGATATATAATGGATTGTTTGCGGTAAGCGGTGTAGGTACTTTTAGTAGTAGCGATTTAAATAACATATTTGTTTCAAACCCTGACACAACTGGTGCAACAACTGGTTCGGGAATTGGATTTAAGGCATACAATGGAACATCGGTTTCTCAATCCGCTGGTATTATTTTAACATCCAATACATGGAGTTATGGTACATATTCAGCAAATCAATTAAGCGTTGGTTCAGATGGTAGTGGTGGTATTGCTTTAAGGACTGCCAATTCAGCACCTATTAGTTTCTTTACTGGTGGCACTACGGCAGGTCTTTCAACACAAAAAATGACTCTTAACTCCTCCGGCAACCTCGGTCTTGGAGTAACCCCAAGTTCGTGGAGTGCAGGTTCAGCATATGAATTAGTATCAGCAGGAAATGCAATGTGGGCATTAAGCAATGAAAATAATGTTACACAAAATGCAGTTTTCAATGCAGGTTGGAAATATGGTTCAAATGGTTTAGCAACTCGTTATCAGCAACAAACTGGATTGCATATGTGGTGGATTGCCCCATCCGGCACCGCAGGGTCAGCAATAACATTCACTCAAGCGATGACGCTGACCGCAAATGGCAGATTGCTTTTGGGAACGACTACGGAGGGAACATATTTGTTGGATGTGAATGGTACGGGGAGATTTAGTGGGGATGTACGAACAACAGGGGGTAATGTAAAAGTATTTAATTCAAATGTTCAAGTAGAATTTTTTGACACAGCAAATAGTAATTACCAATATTCTTTACAAAACTACTCAAGTCAGTTTAGGTTATATAATAATAATACAAGTACAACAGTATTGAACTTCGCCTCCACCGGTGCTGCCACGTTTAGTAGTAGTGTGACGGCAACGAGTACATTATCAGCAAGAACGGGTTTCACAAGTGCAGGAACGGCAGCAACACCATATTTTGATGAAGCAATAATTATAGGACAATCTGCAAATCAATGCAAAATTCAATATGGAAATTCATTTACTAACAATAACGGAACTTGGTTAAAGTTTGTAGTTAATAGTAACACAGCAGCAAATACACCTGTTGATGTGATGACATTGAAATATGACGGCAACGTAGGGATAGGTACTACAAGTCCTTCATCTTTATTAACTGTTGCAGGAACAACTGACCTTGCTTGGTCAGCTTCTACTTCTAAGTTACAAATATTAAGAAGTGGTTCACAAGCAAGAATAAATAATTATGAAAATGGTAGTGGTTCAAGCGTTGCAATTGGATGGGATGGTGGCAACCTATTAGTAGGAACCACCACCGATTCGGGGGATAGGATTAATCTAAACGGAAGTATAAGAATACCATCTGGGTATTTTTTTAGATATGATGGAGATGTTGGATTGATAGGTTCTGGTTCATCAATTAGTGGAGGTACTGTTTCTCAACTTGGTATTAGAGCAGCTAACGATATTTTATTTGCAACAAATGGTGTAAACGAAAGAGTTCGTATCAAATCTAACGGTTCAGTTCGTTATATCCCTATGGCAACACCCGCATCAGCAGAAGCAGGGGATGTCTACTACGATTCAACATCAAACAAATTAAGATGTTATAATGGAACATCTTGGAATGATTTATTTTAATATATAAAACAAATAAAAATGGCGAAACAAATCTCACCCGTTAATGTATGGGTAAATGGCGAAAGCAAGGAAGCGAAATATCTTCAAGTAACTGGCATCAATGACAACTACGAATCTTCAGCTACTAACTATTGGCAAATGTTCACAATGAACGTAGATGCCGAAGGGGTGGAATCACAAGGAGAGCAAGTTGCACAAGGAAACCTTACAATCAGCGGTCAAGACTATATTGATTGGGGAAATCAACCCGCAATGGCGATTAATGATTGGATTTATAATTGGGTGGCGGGAAAGCTGAACCTGACAATTGTCTAATCTAGCTAAACGGATTATAGCCCTGCCATAAGGTGGGGTTATACTTGTTATGAAGAACCACACTAAGATCTACATGGACTATTTCGGATACGTCATGGATGACTTCATACCATGTGAGGTGTGTGGGAATAGGGCCGTAGATGTGCACCACATTAAGGCCAGGGGCATGGGTGGTAGTAAGGCTATGGACACTATAGACAATCTTATGGCAGTCTGTAGGGAGTGCCACGTTGCTTATGGAGACAAGAAGGATAGCCTAGAGATGCTAGTCCAATTACACAGTCGTCACATAGGCCTGTTGGATCATAAATAATATTTGCCACATTGAAAGTTTGGCACTAAATTTGTGTATATAAAACCAAAAAGCCATGGCAAAAATCAGCAAAAGCTACCAAGAGTTGCTACAACTCGTAAACGCAATTAACATTCTTAGCGGAAATAAAGAGCATGCGTCTTCTAACATGAAGGGCATTAAAAAGCTCCAAAAGATCGGAGAGAAGCTTAAGGGGCATCTTGACGCATACAATGAGAAGCTTGAAGACATTAGACTAGACAATGCCCACACAGAGGCAAATGGATGCCTTATTATTGACGAGAAGGGCGGATATAAGTTCTCTAAAGAAGGACTGAAGAAGATGAACAAGGACCTCAGGGCACTTCTTGATGAAACCTTTGAATTCTACCAGTTCACATTCTCAAACGAAGGCATCGAGGCTTACGGATTCCTTGAAGGATGGGTAGAGGGACTTACATTCCCAGAAGTTAAGCAAGAAGATGACTTTGAGGAAATCGAAGAGATTCCTGTAGTTAGTTTATAATACTTTCATGTGTGTTGATTCGGGGAGGTCATTCTTGGCTTCCCCTTTTTTATGCAATTATTCACCACTAACTCGGATTTTATCCGAATATGACGGCATTTTCAGACATTTTGATTGTCCGCAATAGGGTGGTATCTTTGTGAAATGAAGAATTTAGTCTACGGAGTTACCGTGTTATTTCTGCTGATCCTTCTATATCGTGCTGAGTGCGGAAGGCCCGTCGTCGTCCCCAATGTTAATAAAGTCGTTATAGATGGGAAGAAGTATGAAGTCATCAAAAAGGTAACTGACACACAGTATGTAAAGTATACAGAGAAGGGGAAGAGCGATACGGTTGTACATGACACCACTATTTACGTAAAGATACCAACACTTGACTCATTACAGCTAGATAGTTTGGCTAAACTTTACTA
>Ga0222713_10000411_pt1 | contig 48140 bp, 54 predicted proteins | sample C33_649DmetaG_FD_165061 | JGI IMG/M metagenome (GOLD analysis project Ga0222713, IMG submission 165061) | Estuarine water microbial communities from San Francisco Bay, California, United States - C33_649D | ecosystem: Environmental > Aquatic > Marine > Unclassified | place: USA: California...
AGTTCAAGACATAAAAAGTTATTAGGAAAATAATGATTATTTATGACTGGTTTTTTATATTAAAAAATTATAAAATAAAAGGAGTAGTACATATTGGTGCCAATAAGTGTGAAGAATTAGATTTTTATAAATCATTAAATATTGATAACATAATATGGATAGATGCGAATACAAGCAATACTAATAATATATTAGAATATTTAGTAGCAGACTTAGACGATAAAGAATATTGTTTGAATATATCAAATGATAACGAATCATCTTCAATATTAAATTATACTAAAAATCAAAAGTATAGTCCAAAAATATATATTACTGAAAAAAAAATAATATTATCAAAAACGATAGATACAATATATAACATTCATAATATTGATTACAAATCTTATAATATGTGGTTTATATCTATACAAGGTGCCGAATTATTGGCATTAAAAGGTGGTATTAAAAATATCAATAATATAGATATTATTTGTATAAAAATATATACGCAAAAAATTTATGAAAATTGTCCCCTAATTGTTGATATAGATAACTTTTTACATCAATATAATTTTACAAGAATTATTACAGAAATAACAGAGAATTCTTGGGGTTTTGGTCTTTTTATAAAAAAAAATATTTGTTAATAGTATAAAAGAGTAAGATAAAATGCCCAGAGGTGGCAATTGTAATTGTGATAAAGGTATGAATGGTGGTCAAGGAGATAAATTATTATTAGATTCCGGTTTAGATTCCAGTAGTGGTAGTGGTGTATTAGGTGGGAAAAGAAAAGCTAATAAACCGCGTAAATTATCAGAATATAATAAATTTATGAAAAAAGAAATACCTCTTGTTAAAAAAAACAATCCCAAATTATCTCACATGGAAGCTTTTAAAAAAGCTGCAGGCAATTGGAAGAATAGATAAAATTATTATTATTTTTTCATTTAATAGAATGAGTTATAAATTAACAGAACCTATTAAGGATGGATTTACAATATATTCAATTTCAAATTGCAAATATTGTAAGTTATCAATAAATAATATAAAATTTAAAAAAAAGATAATTAAATGTGATAATTTTATAAAAACTTTAAGAGAGAGAGATGAGTTTTATAAAAAAATAGAAAAATATACAAAGATGCAATATATATATTTTCCTATGATTTTTTGTAATGGTAATTTTTTAGGGGGATATAAGGAATTATGTGATTATCAGGGCAAATCTCCTAAGGTGTCGTAATCGCTAGGGTCATAGTGTGTTTCAAAATCTTTGAAATTATTATTAATATTATCGCAATAATCATCATCATAATAAGATATATATTTGATTACTTGAATAGAAGTAACACGCCTATTATATTTCTTTGTTTTTTTAACATCAAAGATATCATACGGGACCTTACAAGACTTATCAACAGACAGCATTTTTGAAGTGCGATGAATTGATAAGATACTTCTTATAAAACTTTTCGGGACTTACAAAGTTATTTGCTTGCTTTAATTAAGCTGTAAGATCACACATTATCATCAATTTTTTATTAATTTATAACATATTTATTCTACCAAATGTTGATTCGCCATTATAATGTATGTATAAAAAGCCGTCATTTTCCTTGTATTCTTCATATAATGAAATCATAGTTTTAGATAGTGGTGGTAATAAATTATTTATAAATATAAATATAGCATTATCCGGCTTGATATTAATACGCTGTCTTATAATAGCTACAAATTGCGATAATGTCATATCTACGGGAACAAGAAATTTATTTTTTCCAATGTCAGTCAATAAACATCCTGGTGATTTAAAGACCATAACGGGGACTCTTTCGGGATATTTTAGCCTTACTCTATCAGTTTCATTCTTTCTTTTTATGAATTCACTTTTTAACATACAGCGATTACTATTTATTATTTACATAATTAAAAAAAGAGTACATAATCTTTAAAAAAATCTCAAAAAATAAAAAAATATAAAAATAAAAGTTTTTAAAGATTATGTACTCTTTTTTCTATACTTAAAATAAATAATAAAAAGATAATGTATAACCCGCTACTAAGGTAATATATATTATCAGCGATTCCACCTTGCGGTTTCTTGACAGATTGCCTTCTGAATAATATACACTATTAGTCCTTTTTGCTAACTATATAGTTATTATTATAAATCATAATACCGATTTATATTTTATCTATATAGCAATATGTTATACATTATCTTTACTTTATACTGAAAATAAACAGAGATAATTAAATCAATTTTTAATAATATTAGAACATATATATATAAAAGATACGGGTAGATTAAAATAAAAATTGATAGGCTAGCTAGGCTTACTATATATACTAACAATCTAATTGATAGAATGTCTGCTTACGCTTACTCCGACAAATACGATAAGTTGACCGGTGCCTTGTTAAAATTCCTCAAGATGCATATTAAGAATGGAGACAAGTTCATTGATTACTTGATTTTAAAAGAAATTATGACAAAAACCTATGCTGAAGCCAACCTTGCGGAAGCTAAGGAGGTTGTGAATGATTACGGAGTATTTAAAATAATGAAAAAATATATGGATTACTATGGCTTTATTGATTATAAAGTTTGCGAAGAGGAAGATGATAATTATATTAATCTATATTCACACTTCATTATAGAATATATTGATAAATATCACTGTGATAAAATCAAAAAAATTGAAAATAGATTTGGAGACGATGATTGCTATAAAAGCAACGATAGCGAAGAAGAAAATAACTGCGATTAGATAATATTTATTTATGGTATCTTATGTATAAATAAAAAAAAGAGTACATAATCTTATAAAATTCTCAAAAATATTAAAAATGTAAAAATAAAAGTTTTTATAAGATTATGTACTCTTTTTTTTATTTTAATAAATATTATATATAAAAAGAATATTAATATATTTTATTATATGATAAATGAGTAATTATAAATTGTACAATATATTAGAAGTTAATAAAGATGCTACTGCTGATGAATTAAAGGCTTCATATAGAAAACTTGCGTTTAAATATCATCCGGATAAAAATAAGGGAGATGCTGATGCTGAAATAAAATTTAAAGAAATATCAAATGCTTATAATATTCTAAGTGATGAAAATGAAAGAAGAAAATATGATATGTGCGGTGATGATAATTATAATAATAGTGGTAATGGTAATCATAATGCGCATAATGCACATGATATATTCGAAGCAATATTTAGAAATCATGGAAGAGGTAATCATGAAGATGATATTTTTGGAAGTTTTGGCGGTTTTAATGGATTTGGAAGAGGTGGAATGGGAGGTGGGAATCGAAATACAAAGGCAGGAACTATTGAAAAAACATTTACACTTACATTAGACGATGTATATAATGGTGTTAAAAAAGATTTAACAATAACTGTTAAAAAATATTGCCATGATTGTATAGTAAAATGTCCGGAATGCGATGGGCGTGGGATAATTCATAGAATGCAGAATATGGGAATAATGCAAACAATATTTCAAACTAACTGTAATAAATGCAACGGCGATGGCACTATCAAAAAAGGAAAAACTGAATGTAAGATATGTAATGGAAAAGGAGTATATAATAATGAGAAAAAGGCTACTCTTATCATTCCTAAAGGAGTTGATGAAAATTATAAGACAGCCTTTCAAGAAATGGGCGAACAGCCAAAAAACGAAAATATGAAAGCAGGAGACCTTGTTATAGGAATCAATATAGAAAAGCATAAATATTTTGAGAGAAGTGGAAATGATTTACATTACAAAGTCAAAATTTCGTTTATTGATTCTGTAATTGGTATTAATATAACCATACCATATTTTGACAATAGCTTTGAAATAAATACGACTAAATTTGGGGTATTGTCTAATGGTAAAAAATATTTAATAGAAGGTAAAGGATTACCTATACAAAATAGTAAAAATTACGGAGACTTATATATAGAATTTATTATAAATTATCCAAAAATTAAGAAAGAAGAAAAACTAAAAGAATTAAAAGAATTAATGACAGAAATTTTTATATAGAGTTTTTATTTTTTTGATTATCAATAGCATATAATATATTATATATTGGTGATAAATTAGTTGAATTATCATAACCATATTTTTTAATAAATTTAGATAGTTCACGTGAATATTTATCTTTTAATATTACATTATTATCTGGTGTTGTAATTATGTATAAATATTCAGGTGATGTTAAAACCATTTTATTGATATGATAAGTATTATCGTACATAATTAAATCAACATCTAATTTATTTAAATTAAAAATAGAAAATGCTTTGGAATGTATATCGTTAATATTTTTACTTTTGTATAGAAGATGCTCTATGTTGCTTCTTTCACCAAAAACAACATCTGTAGTTTGATTAATAAAATCATATTTAATACATATACAAAAATTTTTCTGTATATTATTTGAGAAACTTTTATCAATAATAAATATATTATACTTATATGGTTCATCCATTTTCAAGTTTATTTTGATATTATCTTCAATATCAATACATCTTCTATTTTTATCAGAATTTTTATATATTATATCTCTATATAATATATATAATATTATAATAATTAAAAATACAAAAATTATATTGAGAAAGTGTTGATAATAAGGCAAATTAATAGTTTTTTCTTTAATTAATGTTAAACTATAAAAAATATATTCTGCTAATAATTCAAAATTAAATATAAAATTATTAAATTGTTTAAATGCTAAATCAGCATAAATATTATTATTCATTTATAATCTACTTTTATAATGATATTTTATCTTTATTTTTATTTGCAAATAATATATTGTATATTAAACTTGTGCTATGATTAATATTATAAGAATATATTTTAGTAAAATCTACTAATAAATTTGCTGTATGTGTTTTAACAAGATTACCTGTTTCATCAACACAAAAATATTTATATTCGTTTATATTATTCAAAGCTTTAACATTAACACCGTCTATATAAACTGGCTTCATTGTATTTAAATCAAAATAATAGAATTTAGATAGATCATCTCCATATTTATCTTTAGTTAATAAATAAGTTTTGTATACATCTGAATTTTTCATTTTTTTCAATTGATATCTTAGACCGTATATATTATCTTTATCATTTTCATCATTAATTTTTTTTTCCAAATCAATTATTTTTGTTTCCAACTCATTTATTTTTTTTTGAATCATATTATTTTTTTCAATTATAGAGTTGAATATATTGTTATCAATACCATTATCTTTGCCATAATAAAAAGTTGTAAGTTTGCTTTTAAAATCATATTTAATCTTTAATATATAATTATCTAATTTAGAATCTATTTTGTTAATATTCACAATAATTATAGAATAAATATAAGGCATTCTTATAACACTATTATCTTCAATGATTTTTAAGATTGATTTACAATTTGATATTTTCAAAGAGTTTTTATAAACATTATCCCAATAAATTATAATTGTTATAATAGATGATATAAATATAAAAATTAAATTAAATAATATATTATAATAATTTATATCAGCATTATATACATCAATTAATTGATATTGTATAGCATAATAATTATAAACCATTTTATTATAAATGTTTTGATGAAATATTAAATAATAAATAACAGTTATGATAAACACGGATGTTAAAATATAGGTGATTATATCAGAATTCTGTATATTATTATTATTCGTTCCATATATAAACAAAAAATAAAATATTAGAAACGTGAGAATTGTAAAAAACGCATAAAATGTATATGTTATATAACTATCTTCACTATCTTCATCACTAGATATATTTTTGAAATAATCTAACATTATCTTTATCTATTCTTATATTATATTTAATACTATATATTTCTTGCTATATTATTCTCTCGATCTAATATATATACTTTACCTTCAAGTAATTTATTTTTGGCATATAATACAGATATTTCGGCGTCGTTCATATCGGGTGTTATTATTCCAATGTCTTTGTATAATTTTACAGCATTACTATGTTCAATATGTTTATAAACATTTACATTATAATATTTTTTTTCTCTAAAAAAATTTGATATTCTATTATCGGAATAATAGTCATCGTCAATATTCTCTCTTTTTATATTTGTATGAAAATAAGCTTTATCTCTCTCAGTATCATTATTTACAAATTTTTCTTTCATATCTTTAGAATTTTTTTTTTCGTCATAACTCAAAAAATCAGTAAAACTTTCATTAACACTTTCTTGATATTTTTCTAAATAATAATATAAAACATCAATGAATTCGTTAAAATATTTATTGAAAGTTTTTAAAAATTTTTCTTTACCTTCAAAATATTTATATATACCAAGATTGCCTCTATCAAAATTCACAAATTTAAATGTCATTAGCCAAATTATAAACATAAAAATAAAAGCAATGGTAATTAAGAAAAATATTATAAAGTAAATAATCATTAAAGGTAAAATCGTTATCGCAGTATATAAATATGCTAAATATCCAAATGGAGTTGATTTATATGTAAATGTGTATAATACAAATTTTCTAAACGGGCTATTTTTAACTATTATATCTATAAAAAAAAATATTAATTTAGATATAAATAATAGCAATAATATTATCCATATATAAATTATAATTTTAAAAAAATTTAATTTAGGGCGTTCACTCATAATTATATAGTATTATTCCTTAACTTAATAAAAAGCAATAATAAAAATATACTATGTATTTTCTATTATGTAATTGTGTATTTTAATAATATTAATGTATTTTTGATTGTTATATTCAGCAATTTTTTCGTATTCTTCCTTGACATCTTTTTTAATTTTTGTAAAATTTATATTTTTATTACTCTTATATTTTTCATTAATTTCTTCAAATATTTTGTCAATTATATCATTATTTGTATTATCATATTTATTATTTTTATATAATGTTATTATATCAGATTCTAACTTTGTAATATCAGTAAGCAAAGATATATCAGAATATATATCTTGACATATATTATCTTCAAAAATATTATTGATATTGTCAATAAATGACATAAAAGCGAATATTTAAACAATTTTAAAATATTTATAAAAATAATCAATTTTAAATGATATTGGAACATTTTATATATAAAAATTGATTTATTATGAAAAATTTTCATATAAAACAATATACATATATTCTTGATAATGGCAAAGAAAAACTGTATCAACTGTCCTAAAATGTTTTATACTGGGAATGAAAAATCACCTCTAAGGTTTGGATTATCAGCAGAGGGATATGATATAAATTCGGCAATGGAAGGATATGATAATAAATTATGGGCTGTTGAAATTAAAAATAATAAAAAAGTATGGGTAAAATGTGATAATATTCTTAAAATTTCAAAAGAAGACCCGATATTATCAGATGAAACTGAAAAACCAAATATTATAGAAGAAAATAAAGATAAAAATCGCACGAATGATTATACTATTTATATAAAATATAAGCTTGAAAATGTAGATAAAAATACTGATAATAAAGAACTTACAAAAAAGCAGAAATTTGATTCCATAAGATTAGAATGGCAACAATTAAAAAAGGATAAGAATAAGTTAAAAAAAGAATTAGAAGAGGTGAAAAAATGGTATGAAAAATGGATTGAAGAAAACAAAGGTAATATATCAAAGAAAAAAAGAGTAATAAAAATTGATAATAATATTTAAATAATAAACATATAGATAATTGTATAAATGAATATAATCAATTTAAATAAGAATAATAATATTATTCTTATCGATTGTAGTTATTATATTTTTCATAGATATTTTGCTACATATAGATGGTTTAGTTTTCAAAAAATTAAAGTGGATATTGAAGATATTGTAGATAATAATATATTTATCACAGCATTTTATAAACATATTAACAATGATATTAAAAAAATATGTAAAAATTGGAAAACTACTGTAGATAATATTGTATTATGTAATGATTGTATGAGAAGTGAGATATGGAGAAACGATTTGTATGATAAATATAAATCAACAAGAACACAAAAAAATAATTTTAATAAAAAAATATTTAATATATTTGCCGAGTATATTAAAACACTAAATATTAAATCTGTATCTTCTGAACGTTTAGAAGGGGATGATATCGTATATATAGCTCATAAAATTATTAAACCATATGTTAATAAAAATATTATAATTATTACTAATGATAATGATTTTCTACAATTAGTAGATAATAATGTAAATATATATAATATGCAATTTAAAGAATTGAAAAAGCGAGGTTTTAATAACCCTAATATTGATTTACAGTTCAAAGCTATATATGGAGATAGGAGTGATAATATTCCAAAAATTTCTAGTAATATTACAAAAGAAAAAGCTATATATGTTGCTAATTTAAGTGAAAAAGATAGGTTAAAATATTTAGAAGATAATAATATATTAGATAAATATTATTTTAATTTATCACTTGTATCTTTTGATAAAATTCCTAACGAATATATAGATATATTTAACAATAGTATTAAAATAAATTTATACGAATAAATATGTTCTATTAGTTTTAAAAATTGATTTATATTTATGTATTTTTTATTATAAGCAACAATGAAGATGAACATTGATAACGATATTCCTACAGGCTCTACACCTGAGCAAGAAATCGCCAGGCTAGCCAAATGTAACTGTTGCTTTTCGCACAAGTTCAACAAACCTCTTATGTTGACAGCTTGGGTCGAATTACCTCCCGACCACAACGCAAATAATCCAGATAAGAGCATATCTAATAGAGATGCGAATGGTGTAAGGAAGTGTTTGTGTTCGTGTAGGCACACATCCCGCTTTATCTGCCGCAAATATTGCGTTGCCTAATTTACAAAAAAAATAAAAAATATATGATGATTATTATGTATATCATCATATATTTTTTATTTCATCAATTATATAAAGGTTTTTATATATTATAATAAAATGGAATTAAAAGATATAAATTTACTTATTACAGGCGGGTGCGGATTCATAGGTTCAAATTTTAGTAATTTTTTTTATAATAAAGTAAATAAATTGGTGATAATAGATAAGCTCAATTATTCTGGTAATTTAAATAATATAATTGATATTATAAATTGTAATAATGTATATTTTATTAAAGAAGATATAAATGAATGTGATTTATCTTCTATTTACGAAATATATAATATCAATTATATAATACATTTAGCAGGAGAAACACATGTTGACAATTCATTCATTAAAATAGATGATTTTATTAATAATAATATTTTAGCAACAAATAAAATTTTAGAAAGTTTAAAAACACAAAAAATTCCAATGATTTATTTTTCAACAGATGAAGTGTATGGCGATACATTAGATTATAATAAATTTACAGAAGAATCTTTATTTAATCCAACTAATCCATATGCAGCAACAAAAGCATCGGCGGAATTATTAATTAATTCATATATTAAATCATTTAATATTAATGTTATAATTGTAAGATGTAATAATGTATATGGTAAATATCAAAATATTGAAAAAGTAATACCTAATTTTATATATAATGCTATTAATAATGAACCTTTAAATTTACATGGAGATGGAAATAATATAAGAGATTTTTTATATATTGATGATTTAATTGATGCTATATTATTATTAATATCTAATGGAAAATATTCAGAAATATATAATATAGGGGTTGATAATCCATTAACAATTAAGGAATTAGCGAATATTATTATAAGAAAAACAAATAGTAATTCGTTAATAAAATATGTTGAAAATAGACCTTATAACGATAAAAGATATTATATTAATTGTGATAAAATTACTGAATTAGGATGGAAACCTAAAAATGCGTCAGCTTCTTCTTTTATTAAAAATTTAGATGTATTAATATCATCATAATAAATATGGAAAATATAAACATTATAAATACGTGTGATATAAATGAAGATGAATTAAAAAAATGTATAATATTGATTAATAATAACTTTAAATCAAATAGAATTTCTGAATATTACAAATTAATATTATATAAAAAAAATAATAAAATTATTGGATTTATAGGAATTAACGATAACTATTTAAATCAATTGTGTGTAGATATTAATTATAGAAATAAAGGTATTGCTACGTTATTATTATCGGTAGCGCGACAACATTTAAAAGGAACAATTTATTTGTTTGTAGATAAAAATGGTAATGAAGATAAATTAATAAAATTTTATATAAAAAATGGATATTCTATAGAATATGAAAATAATGAGGAATATAAGTTAAAAATTGATTAATTATATTATTTTTATTTAATAATACAATAAATTATTATAAAATGGATTATGTCAATGTATATATTGACGGTTCTTGTATTAATAATGGCAAGGATAACGCAATCGCGGGATATGGTGTTTATTTTGGTGAGAATGATCAACGAAATGAATATGGGCGTGTTATTGGAAAGCAAAGTAATAATACAGGTGAACTGAATGCGATTATAAGGGCTATTGAAATATTGAAAGATGAAAATAAAGTTATTAATATTTATACTGATTCAGAATATGTAATGAAATGTGCTGGTGGTTATAGTAAAAAATTAGAAAAAAATAATTGGAAAACTTCAACCGATAAAGTACCTCCTAATGTTGAATTATTAAAAAAATTATATAATTTAATAATTAATAAAAAAAATATTAAAATTTTTCATATAAAAGCACATACAAATTTACAAGATGAGCATTCTATAGGAAATTATAATGCTGATAAATTGGCAAATTTAGCAATAGGTATTGAAAATAAAAAAGATTATAATGAAAAAAAAACATATATTAATGTATCTTATGAATATAAGGATGAAGTTAAAAAACTAGGTGCCAAATGGGACTTAAACGAAAAAAAATGGTATTATGATGAAAATGTAAGCGATGATAATAAGCGTGCTATAAATATTATCGAATTATCATCAATTAATAATAAAGAATTAGTTCCAATAATTGAAGAAGACGACGTAAAAATATATATTAGTATTCCATATAAAAATAAAGATGCCGCAAAAAAACTTGGTGCAAGATGGGAGCCAGAAAAAAAATCGTGGTATTATTATTCAAATAATAAAAATGCTAAAGCATTGAAAGCATTGGAATTATAATATATAATTATAAAATATGGAAATATTTATTGCTATTTTATTGTTCTATTATTTTTTTAATATAATTAATATTAATTAATGGTAAAACTGGGCTACATTCCCATAATTGTGTTTTTAGAAATGTTTGAATAGTATAATTTATAGGATACATATGAAATAACCCCATATAAATATCGTTCATATAATTTTTATATTTATTATTTAATAAATGAGAACTTTCTCTAGGTAATACAATTAATAATTGTATATAATATGGAACAAAATCAGTATTTATATTAATAATTGGTTCTTCATATGCTATCGAATGATTAGTTAAATCTTTAATAGTTGGCGGATAATTATACGGATAATACCATTCGTTATCTACATTAATACCTTTATAATATTGATAAACCCAATAAATGCCGATAATATAATTATTACATGCATTAAACATAACTGTGGAATCAATAGTAATATTGTTGCTAAATATAGATTTATAATATTCTTTATGCCAATTACCAGGATTATTATATATGTAATAACATAAATTATCCTTATTTTTTAAGCCATAACTATCACTTGGAAGTTTTGATATACCAATTTTTTTATTAATATATTTTTCACAAATATTATGAATATCATTATCCTCGGTAGTAGCCAAATATTTAAATATATTTTTCAAAGTATCATAATTTATAACACCATTTTTAACAAGTAATCCATATTCATTAATAGATTTTTTTGCTGAATATATAATTTTATCTATGCCGTCGGCTTTTAAATCTATTGTCAATAAATGAGGTAGAAAATCGTTTCCTAAAATAGATATAATTGTACAATAAGTTTCTATTATATCATTATCATCTTCACATGAATATTTGTCATTCAAATCCCATTTAATTTTTACCTCGTTTAAAATAGCTTTTTTTAAATTATCTATATTCAAATAGTTCTTTATTAATTCACCCGTTTCACGTTCAATAGATTCTCTCATTAAATATATATTATTTTTGCGCGAAATCAATGATAATATAATTAAATCCGCATCTAATCCATTTATTATAATATTATTATAATCTTCTTCAAGTTTTAACAATTTAAATATTTTATGTTCACCTTCACCATTTTCATCACTTCCACTATATATAATATTAATATTATATGTAGAATATCTAATTTTTTTATTAATAAATGTATTTAAATTGTTCATAAATTTTGTTCCAGGGGTAATAGCATTTGTATCCCAGTATGTTTTTTTTATATTATCCACATCTATTTTGTTTTTATAAATTGTTAAATATCTTCTTTTTCTTTGCTGAAACATTTTAGCTACCGGAGCTACACCATCAGCACATATAATATATTTTGAAGCTTGATAATCTTTAATATATAATTCAACCTTTTCCCATACCCCTTCAATAATTTTAGTTTCTATATCTTCTGTGTCAGTATATATATGTTGTTGTGCTACATTGTGTATAATTCCATTAAAATCTATACAAAATATATCTGTTTTGTGAGGTTTGTTATTACAAATTATATTATTATATTTTTGTGATAATTTGTAAAAATAATAAGGAATTCCCATTAATTATTATTATAAATATTTTTTTATATAAATATCATTTTTTATTTTTCTTTCTATCATATAGAGAATTAAGATGTATAAAAACAACAATGCGCAAATAAGTATGGAAGCCTTATTTTTAGGTTCTGAACAATCAAAATATGCGGGTATTGCTTTATTTATAACTATATTTATTTTATGTTTAGCAATATTATTTTCATCAAGTAAAATATCTATAGAGCAAAGATTTGCTTTCGTATTATTTATATTATTAGTTTCATTACCATCAATTCTTATGTCATTATTTGAATTAACTTGTATTGTTACCGGTGGAAACAGTACAACACGATGGTGGTGTTGGGTATTTGCATGGGTTATAACATTCTTTATAATTGTTTATTGTTTAATGATTATAGTATCTTTAATAATGTCAATGGCTGATTATGATATGGCTAATGAACGCGTTAATACAACTGAAGAAAATAAAAAAATAGATAATGAAACAGCTAATAAATATGCAGCTAATGTTATGATGCAAAATGAAAAAGATTTAAATAATATGAGAAATTCACAACAGCGTCAACAACCACAACCACAACCACAACCGCAACCACAACCACAACCACAACCACAACCACAACCACAACCACAACCACAACCACAACCACAACCGCAACCACAACCGCAACCACAACCGCAACAAATGCAACATCAACAAATGCTACAACAACAAATGCAACATCAACAAATGCAACAACAACAAATGAGACCACAACCGCGACCACAACCAGAATTACCACAAATTATGAGAAAAGAAGGTAGTGAAATGGGAGAAGGAGGTTTAAATGGATATGATTCGAGTGATAATTATTCGTTATTTCAATAAATTTAATTTATTTTTATAAATATATTTAAGAAATCACTAACTATATTATTATAATGTTATAAGATGAAAAATAGAGATGATGATAATAAGAAATCAAATTATTTTCGCCCACAAACATGTAGAAATTGTGGATTAAATGGTCATTTGTATAAAGATTGTCTCCATCCTATAATGAGTTTTGGTATAATTTGTTATAAAATAGTTAATAATAATGTGAAATATATAATGATACAGAGAAAAGATAGTTTATCTTTTATGGAATTTGTAAGAGGAAAATATAATATAGAAGATCATGAATATTTAAAACAATTATTTGAATATATGACTGATAATGAAAAACTTATGATATTAAATAATAGTTTTGATAATATATGGAATTATACCTGGAGTCAAAATACACACAATAATTTTAAACAAACAAAAGAATATTTAGAATCTAAAATTAAATTTGATAATATTAAAAATACAAGTTATTTTAAAAATATAATAGCATTGAAAAATTATAAAAATAATTATACGGAACAAGAATGGGGATTTCCAAAGGGTAGAAAAAAAATTAAGGAAACGGATATAGATTGTGCGATTAGAGAATTTTGCGAAGAAACACAATTATACAAAGATGATATTCAAATTAATAACAATATTATACCATTTCAAGAAATATTTTTTGGTACAAACAATATTTTATATAAACATGTTTATTATATAGCAAAAATAGTTAAAGATGATGCAAAAATATTAATTGACAATAATTGTATGGAACAAATTAGAGAGGTAAGAGCTTTAAAATGGTTTTCATATAATGAAGTTTTGGATCATATTAAAAATCATAATATAGAAAGAATTAAAATATTTAAAAAAGCACATAATATTATTACTTCAACATTATAATATATCTTTTTTAAATAGAATAAACTATAAAGGGTCAAAAATGGATAAAAAAGAATGTCCTGATGGAAAAGAAATTAATCCCAAAACAGGTAGATGTGTTAAAATTTGTGAAAAAGATAAAATAAGAGACCCTGAAACAGGTAAATGTGTTAAAAATAAAATAAATGTTATCAATGATAATAATTCTAATAATAAAACTAAAAAAGAATGTCCGGATGGTAAAGAAATTAATCCCAAAACAGGTAGATGTGTTAAAATTTGTGAAAAAGATAAAATAAGAGACCCTGAAACAGGTAAATGCGTTAAAGATAGAAGAATAACTAATAATCCTAATGTTTCAAATAATAAACCTAAAAAAATATGTCCTGAAGGAAAAATATTAAATCCAAAAACAGGCAGGTGTATTAAAATTAAAAATAAACAAATTAAAAAAGATAGCAATAAATCAAAAGATAGCATTAAATCAAAAGATAGCAATAAATCAAAAGATAGCAATAAATCAAAAGATAGCAATAAATCAAAAGATAGCAAAAAATCAAAAGATAGCAAATTTGATTTATATTATCCTGATTTAAATGATGATAAATTTCAAGAAAAATTATCTATTAATAAAAATTTTTCAATACATAAAATACCAAAAATACCAACTATAAATAATGTTAAGGATTTCAATGATGTAGCTAATAGAATGTGTGGTAATTTTGAAACAGCATTATATCAACATTTTGTAAGTCAATATATATCGTATAAAACACCATACAAAAGTATTTTGTTATATCACGGCGTGGGTGTTGGTAAAACCTGTTCTGCAATAACTATGTCAGAATCTTTATTAATATCACATAACAACAGCGAACCTGTTGTATGGGTAATAATGCCTCAATCATTAAAACAGAGTTTTAAATCGCAAATTTTTGATATAGATACTCATACATTTGAAAATATCACAAATCAATGTACAGGAGATATTTATTTAAAATTACTTAATATATATAAATCATCATTTAATAATAAAAAATTATTAAATACAGAAATTAAGAAATATCTAAAGAATAGATATAGAATTTTTACTTATGATGGATTTGCTAAATTTGTAAATGAAAATTATAATGATAAAATAGTTCAAGACAAAATAATAATAATAGACGAGGCACATAATATAAGAAGTACTAATAAAAAAGATAAAGATTCTTTTTTAGCATTATCTAATATTCTTAAAAATGGTATTAATAATCGCCTTGTATTACTTTCTGCTACTCCTATGTATAATGAACCAAGAGATATTTTAGATTTATTTAAATTAATGCTATTAAATGATGGTCGTGAAGATGTATTGAATAAAAATCAAAAAATATTTAATACTAATAAGTTGGTTGTTGATGATAATTTAATAAAATTTGTTAAAAAATTATCTTCGACATATATATCATATTTGAGAGGTAAGAATCCTTTTACATTTGCTTTAAAATTAAATCCTAAAAATAGTGATATAAATGTATTAAAAAAAATACCATTGAAAGATCCTTCAAATAAACCTGTTCCAGAAAAAGAAAAAGATTGGTTAAATAATATTGATAATGGTGTTGTTACATCTAAGATGAGCATATCTCAAAAAAATATTATAGAAAAATTAGGTATTAATAAACAAATAAAAGATGATGTTGTTGAAGACGGAGAAAATATAGACGAAACTTCTAATGAAGAAGATAAACAAAATAAAAATATGAATTTATTACAACCCATGAATATAGTTTATGATGTAGAAACAGGTTCAAAAGGTTTTTTTTCATTTTTCACAAAAGCACGTGATGCGGATCCTTTATATCTAAAATATAATAAAAAATATGAAAATGCATTATTGCCGGATAAAAATAATTTAGGAAAATATTCTGGAAAATTTTTAAAAATATGTGATATTATCAAAAAATCAAAAGGTATTGTTGTAATATATTCGCGATTTGTATATTCTGGAATATTACCATTTGCTATTTGTTTGGAACATATGGGTTTTTCAAGAGATGGAACAAATAATATTATTAATAATCCAAAAATAATAGATGATAAACCTATATATGAAAATATTAAATCACCAAAATATTGTATATTAACAAGTGATAATAAGGAAATAATGGGATCAACAAATATAGATGTATTAATAAATAAAATTAATAGACCAGAAAATTTAAATGGCGAATTAATAAAGGTTATTTTAATAACTCCTGTCGCAAGCGAAGGTTTAAGTTTTTATAATGCTAGAGAAATACATTTAATAGAACCTTGGTATCATTTCAATAGACCAGAACAAATTATTGGAAGAGGCATCCGTAATTGTAGGCATCAAAATTTACCTCTTGAAGAAAGAAATACAACCGTATATATACACGCAACAGAGGATGATGACGAAAATCGTGAAACTGTTGATATTAATGCGTTACGCATATCAACGCGCAAATATATAGATAGTATGAAAGTTGATAAAATAATTAGAGATAATGCTCTAGACTGTATATTAATGAAAAATATTAATTATTTCCCTAAATCTATGTTTAAGATGGGAAAAATTAAATTATTAACTTCACAAAACAAGGAATATTTATATGATTTTGGAGACGATGAAGTATATAATCCTAAATGTAAAGAAATAGATAATTTAATAAATAGTGATATAAATAAAGATAATAAAGGTTATAATAGCGAATCCTATAAACATTTGTTAAAAAGAGCTCAAAATTCTTTAAGAAATATAGTAGAAAATAATATTAAATCAAATAATTATTATATTGAATATAGTGATTTAGTGAATGATATGAATATAGAAGAGGAATTAATAGTATATACTTTAAATAAATCAATATATCCATTTGAAATTATAAATAATTATTATATTATTATGCATAAAAATGGTATTAAAATTATTGCTAATAAAAAATATAAATATAATAAATTAAATATAATAATTCAAAATGAAGATATTAATAATATTAAAAATACAAAAAGTCAAGATAATATTAACGCAGATATAGATAATATAATTAAAAAAATAAATATAGATTTAAATAATAAAAATTCAACAACAATATCATTATATAATTCTTTAAATAATGAAGATTTTAATGAGCTAATTAAATACATATTAAAAACCGAAAATAGTAATCAAGAAATATCATATATTTCAGAATGTTTATATAATCAAGGAGTTTTAATAAAAGGTAAGGAAATACCTTCTTTTAATAAAAATGATAATTTATATATAGGATATGTAAATATATATGATTTGAATAATAAGGAAAATTCTTTTGATAAATTAGATATTAATTTGCATATCAAAGGTACTAATAATTTTAATATGGATATTTCTAAAAAAGAACGTGAAGAATTTGCCAAATATCGCAAAAAAATACAAACTATACCAGAAGATATGACACAAGAAGATAAACCATGGGGTATAATTGAACCTACAAAATCAAAAAGTATAGTAATAAATAAATTTAAAATTTTTTCAACAGATCCTATTGTTGGAAAGGGTAAAAAAACAGGTAGAGTATGTGATACATATAATAAGGAAACAGAGCATATGAAATTTTATAATCAAATAAATAATACAAATATTGATAAAAATAATTTTAAAAATAAAAAGGTATTTTGTAGTTATATTTGTAATAAATTAATGGATATAAATAAATTAATATTATTGCCACTTTATAAACCCAAATAATCTATATCATTGTTTGTATTACTTCCTTGCTTTTTTCCTTGTTATATGTTATAATATTATTGTTATAATTGATTGATTTATCAAATAAAAACGATATAAATAATGCGATTGACTTATTCCATCTATTATTTACAATTCCAGACATAATCTCTGAACTTTTTGTCATACCAAATACTTTGTTAAATTCAACACTTGTAATAAAGGCAATTAATTTTTTTTTAACACTATCTCTAAAATCTTCAAAAGTTGATGTTTCTTTCAAAATTAAATCTAATGGTTTAATTATATTACTAGCTTTATTTCTGTCTTTCTTATCGGGTATCTTATCGGGTATCTTATCAGGTATCTTATCAGGTATCTTATCAGGTATCTTATCTAAGATTTCATTAGACTTATTAACAAATTTAATAGGTATTACAATTGGAACATTATTTACTTTTTTATTTACGATAGATTTATTATCAGTTTCAATAAATGTTTGAGTATATTTTTTATATAGCTCGTTATTATCTATTTTCCATATTAAATCTTCATTATTTGCCGATGGCAATTTATTATATAAATCTTTAATCATTATATTATAAATATAAAAATAAATCTTATATATCAATTTTTAAGACATCAAATAGTCTTCACATTGTAAATTATTTTCATATATATTGTTAATGCTATTTAATTTATTAAATTTTTTTTTTAATAAGTAAAATTTCATACTTGAAGAAAATTTTTGTTTAGGTGTTGCTATACCAGTATTATCTATAATACTTTTAGAATTATCCTTCTTTTCTATTGTATTATTAATTATTGTATCATTTAATAAGTTTTTCATTACTTCGTCATATTTATATATTTCATTCTGTGATTTAATACAAAAAAGAATATAATTATTTATTTTAATCAAATTTTCTTTTGATATCCAATTTAAATTTAAAAAAACTCCATTATTATTTTTTGTATAATTAATATCACATTCTTTAATAATTTTAAATAATTCAATTAATTCATTTGATGTTAATCTTGTAACATTAGCCTTAATACCTTTACATAATTCTATTTTATTCATTTTTTAAGTTAATATATATACATATATTTTATATATAAAATATTAAAATTCTTCATTAAATAATTCATCTTCGTCATATTCCAAATCATCCATATCTTCGTCTTCAACTTCTCCATCTTCATCTTCTTCCTCATCTTCTTCATCATCTTCTTCTTCATCTTCAACTTCAGCATCATTATCATCATTAATAATATTTATTTTGCCTTTAAAATCATCATCTTCATCATCATCTTCTTCATCATTTATTAATTCTTCTTCATCGTCAATAATATCTATACCGTCTTCTAAATCATCATCATTGTCTTCAATATCAGAATTATCATCATCTATTTTTTCTTCAACTTGAATGATATTATCTTTATCTTTAATTATTTTTCCTATAATAGAAATCATTTTATCGTATAATGTAAATTTTTTACCACAAACTTTAACATTAACAGTATCACCGATATTTATAGTATCAATATTTACCTCAGATTGTATCCCAGAAGTAATACGTGGTATTATTACTTCTAAAATAGACATATCTTCATAGGTGCCGATTCCTCTTAATCCTAAATTGTTTTTAGCTTTAATTATACATTTAATAATTGAATCTTGTGTTGGATTGCAAATTTCAGCAATACAGCTTAAATCATATGCGATATTACCATTTAAATGAGATTCTTTAAAATAGCCCATAGATCTTTTTATAATTTTGATACTATCTTTTTTGATATATCCATGTTTACTACATATATTTTCTAAATTCTCTTTAAGTTTTGTAACAATAACATTATCAAAATTTTTATTGAATTCTTTTGGTGTCAATATTACGGTTGTATTAAACTTGATAGGCATAAACATTTTTGACATTATTGATATAATATTAATCTAATCTATATGAATATATCATTTTTTTATTTATATAATTAAAAAATTGATATATAAATCTATAATATCTTTATTTATTAGATAACTAATATGGAAATTCCAAAAGATCATTCTATATTTTCAATAATAGATAAACATTATTCGCTAATAGAAGAAGACTGTTATTCTGTTATTAAATTCATTAATAATTCAAAATGGAATATTACTCATTATGAAAATTTTATTAATGTAATGAAGGCCGAAGGATATGAAGAAGATATAGAGAAGCAATCATTAGAAGTATATTTAGATGATACATTATTGAAAATATCAAGCTTATCGGAAATAATTAAATATTGTCATAATAGTAAATATAAATCTAAACATTTTCAATGGCATAAAAACAAAATAATTTCCAAAGATAATATCAATGATTTATTAGATTCTTCTATTAACTTCTATTCTATTAAGAATAATATAATACAAGATACTAATGTTCCAGTAAATTGGAATGATGTAAGAAAATTTTTTAAGGTAGTAAAACGAGTATCTTATATTGATAAAATAAATAATATTACATATTTCGTGAAAATAATAAAAGGTCATGATATTGAGTATGACGAAGCAAACGAAGAATTAATGTTTTATAATTTAAAAAATTCAAACATATTATCAAGTGGGCAAAAATATGAATTTTATGTTGATATAACGAAAAGTAATAAAGAATATATATTACCAGCAATTATAAAAATGGAACAATCATTATATTTATCATATAATATAATTTCAAAAATTCAGCAAAAAGAAATTATTAGCAAGTATTATGAATTAGTTAAAAATGATATTGAAATAAAATATAAAAATATTAACAATATTGATAAACCACCGTTATTGACACCAAAACCTGTTACATTAGAAAAAGAGAATTTATTAAAACCTGACGGATATGGTATTGTTAGCATATTATCAGAATATACTGTAACAGAGAAAGCCGATGGTGAAAGATTATTGATGTTTATAGACGATAAAAATAATGTGTATTTAATTAATAATACATATAATGTTATTGATACAGGTATTATAACAACAAATGAATTAAAAAACACATTGATAGACGGTGAATATATTAGTTGTAATAATAGAACAGATAATTCGTCAAAAGGATTATTTGCTGCTTTTGATATATATTATTATGGTGGTGAAAAAATAACTAGTCTTCCATTGATTGACAATGACAATAAAATAGATACGAGATATAAATTTTTATTAAAAACTTCTAAATTAATGAAATATAATGATACTTCAATAGAATATATTGTTAAAGAGCATTTATATAGTAAAGATATATTAAAGGATTGTGATACTATATTGTCTGGTGATAAATATTATCCGTATGATATTGATGGACTCATATTTACCCCTGCTAAGTTAGCATTATACTCTTATTATTCTAACAAAGTTATGAAACTTACAGAAAATGTAAAATGGGATAGAGTTTTTAAATGGAAACCCCCTGAGCAAAATACAATAGATTTTTTAGCAAAATATTTACGTAATATTACTATCGACGGTGTAAGATATAAAGAATTTACATTATACGTTGGTTATAATGCTTCTCAATGGGAGTCATACACAATAGACGAAGCATTAAAACTATCATATAATAAAGAATATAGAAATTCTGTAAAAGATAAAAATAGTAAATATATATTAAAATTATTTCAACCAACAATATATTATGAAAAAGGGATTGAAAGGATGCTTGTTAAAATTGATGTTAATGGAGTTGTAAATTGTGAAAATGGTGAAATAATAGACGGGGACAGTATTGTAGAATGTAGATATATATTAGACAATACTATACCCGCGCATATGAGATGGAAACCAATGAGACCAAGAGAAGACAAGACGCGTATATACAAAATGGGGGAACTTTCAAAAACAGCGAATGATATGAGTGTTGCCATTAATATTTGGAGGTCTATACATAATCAAATTACAGAAAGTGCTATTCGTGGAAATAATATCATTGACAATAAGGATATTGATAGTAGTGAAGGTGAAAGATTATTGGAAACAGACGATGTATATTATTCGCGCAACATACCAAGAGAAGCTATGCTTTCATTTAATATGCTACAATTTCATAATTTGGGAATAAAACAAATGTTATATGAAAAGACACAAAAAAAAGGTTCTCTTGTAGAATTGGCTTGTGGTGAAGGTGGAGATATGCCAAGATGGATTGATAATGGATATAAATTTATTTTAGGAATAGATTTAGTTAAAAAAAATATTTATGGACCTCGAACAGGTGCGTATAGTAGATTATTAAATAACAGAGCAATTTATTTTAGAAAAAAGAGAGAAGATAATTTAATGAATAAAATTAGCTTTCCTGATATGGTATTTATAGCAGGAGATTGTGGAAAAAATATATTAAATGGTGATTGTTCTCTATCAATTGACGATAAAGAAAGTTATAATGTATTACAATATGTATTGAATAAAAAAAGAAATAATATGCAAAAACATTATAATAATATTATTGGAAAAGGTTCTAATGGTTTTGATGTTTGTTCGTGCATGTTTAGTATTCATTATTTCTTTAAAAGTGAAGAAACATTAAATATTTATTTAAATAATGTTAGTTCGTTGCTAAAAACAGGTGGGGAATTCTTTTGTACATTTATGGACGGGAAAAGAATTGAAGATGAAATAAAAAATAACGACGGTGATAAAATAGAAGGCTTAAAAAATAATAAAATACCAATATGGGCAATTATTCGTAAATATAACAAAGATATTGATGATAAATTCAATAAAAAAATAGACGTATTTATTGAATCAACAAGTCGTTTAATTCCGGAATATTTAGTATCTTACGAGTTACTTGTTGAAAAATGTAAGGAATTTAACTTAGAATTAGTTGAAAGCGAATTATTTTCTGAATATTTTGAGAAAATTAAGAATGAAGGTTCTGGAGAAGATAAAACGATTGGTAATAAAAAGGTAAATATTCATAAAATTGTTAATGAATTAGATAAAGATGATGTACAGAAAAAATTCAGTTTCTTTAATCGATGGTGCATTTTTAAGAAGGTTTAATAATAATATGTAGATTATTTATTATTTGGTTCGTATATAAGAATATATTTATTTTTTTTAATATAATTAAGATGATATTATTTTACAGTAGTTATTGCAATCATTGTAAAATGTTAATTGATAATATAAATAGATATGATAAAGAAAAAAAAATAAAACTCGTCTGTATTGATGATTTAATATGTGAAAATATAGAAATAGAAAGAAAAATAGAATCCGTCCCTGCTTTTATGATATTGCCAAGTAAAGAAATATTATATGGAAAAGCGGTTTTTGATCATCTATTATTACCGGGTCGTGGAATATTAACTAATAATCAAAATACAAGATTAGATAAACCTGAAAAAAATGAAAGCAATAATTCAACGGCTATAAATATACCACCTGAAAATATTAATAAAAGTGATAACAATGAACCATTAGCATTTGTTTTAAATGGTTTTAATTTTTCAGATAATTTTTCATCAATTGATGATAATAAAGAAGAATGTAAAGATAAATGCTATAATTGGGATTACATATCTAATGACAAAACAATAAGTGAAGATATAGAAAATATAAAAATTAATAATGATGATAATATTAGTAAAAAGATTCCTTCATTAGAAGAACTTAAAAAAATGCGAGATAATTTGAAATTTGATTAATAAATCCATATAAGGAATATTAACAATATTTTATTATATAGAAAATAATGTCAAATCAATATGTTTTTAATCAATATTATATAGATTTTATTAAAAGATTAAAACAAGCATCAAAAAAAATTAAAGACGAAGAGAATGATAAAACAGTGAAAATTGAAGGCGCTGATAATAAAAAGTATGAATTAGCTAAAAAAATAACAAAGGCTATTAAATCTAATTATGTCACATTAGATAAATCATCTGATGAATATATTTCATATGTAAATCAATTTCCAGAAGAGTTTTGGAAATCATATGAAGATATTGAAAAAGATAAAAGTAAAGAATGGTTTGAAATGGATAATGTAAGTAATGTTGAGTTATATCAAAACATTACTATAGATGAAATTCGTAAATTATTAAGTGATGATTATTTATGTTATCATTTCATAACAGTATTTTATTTGTTTAAAAATGAATTGAATGATGAACAAGTTAAAAAATATGTGTCAATCTTACAAGAATCTTATAATGAAGAAACATACGAAGAAGTTGAAAATGTTAAACATAAAGAAATTTTAAAAAAATTAAATGAATTTAAAAAGGATAATATCAAAGATAAAAGTGGAATCAATATGAATGGTATGGAAGATACTATGTTAGGTAAATTAGCAAAAGAAATCTTAGAAGATGTTGATGTCGACAAATTGCAAAAATCTATAGGGGAAAATGGTGATATTCTAAAAGCTATTGGTGACCCCGATAGTGGTTTTGGAGATCTTATTTCAAACGTAAGTAGAAAAATGGCATCTAAAATATCAAGCGGAGAACTTAAGCAAGAAAATTTATTACAAGATGCTATGAAGTTTGCTTCATCTATGCCTGGATTATTTGGTAATCAAGGCGGAGCGGCAGGAGGAGCTTCTGGTACTAATGGTACAAGTGCGCCAGATATGGCTAATATGATGAATATGATGAGTAGTATGATGAATAATAAAGAAGGAATGGATATGTTCAAAAATATGATGGGTGGAATGAATAAAAATAAGAAAACACATGGTGCAAAAACATCTTTTAATAAAAATGCTTATAAAAAGGCAATGGCAATTAATAAATTAAAATCTAAAATTTCTAAAAAAAGAGAGGAAAACCAAAATGTTTCCAATGAATAAAAATAATATAAATATTTAGAATAAGAAACTAAAATGTTTTGGTTAGACAATATAAATAAATTAAGTATGAATAATCTAATACCTGACATAAATATGACTATAGAGGAAAAAATAAATGCTATAGTGAGAGCCGTATTGTTTGTCGGTATAATATGTACATTAATATTTAATGATTCGCGATATATACTTTTCATCATAATAATAATGGTGTTATCTATATTAATTATCAATTATCAATATGATAAAAATAAAAAAATAGAGAAATATTTAAATTTAAATTATTATGATATTGTAAATAATAAAAAATGTGTTAAACCTACAAAAAATAATCCTTTTATGAATCCTGATATTACAAATATTAATAATGAAAAATATGAATCTTGTTCTATAAATGATGTAAATACAAATGAAAATATTAATAATTTATTCTATAGTTCTGTTTTTAGAGATAGTACGGATATATATGATAAATCTTCATTGGATAGACAGTTTTATACTGTTCCTTCAACATCAATACCTAATGATAGAGAAACATTAGGCGAATGGTTATATAATAGAGGTCCTTCTTGTAAAGAAGGTTCAGGAGAAAAATGTTATAATAATTTATATAATAATATTAAAAACTCTTCGCATATTTAATTTTTTTTATATAAATAAATAATATTTATAATATATAAAAATATGAAAGATAAAATCAGCATAAAGTTGACTTCATTTACAAATGAAGATGATAGTATTGAAAATGAAATAGAATACAATAAATATACTAAAAATGATGATGAGGAAAATTTGCTTACATATAAAAATACATTGAAAAGTGATAATAAAAATCATTATTTATCGATGAAAGAAACTTTTAATAAGCTTTCTAAAAAAAAAGATAATGTAAAAGAAATTATCGGTTATTCTAAGAATAAAAAAGATTGGAAAATTATAGAATATAATAATAATGTACTTAATAAAAGATACAATAAGGTTTATAATAAATTGCAATTAGATGTTAATTATGATATGATAAAAAATTGTGAAAATAAATATTTGATTGATAAATAATTTTATTTTTATATATTATTTAAGAATAGATAGATATATAATGAATAAAACATTTGATAGTTCAACTAATATATGTACTGATGATTGTTGGAAAACCGCAAAAGAATTGCATAATAAAAAAATAGAAGGTTATAATATATATCCAAATAATCCTGTTAATTGTGAAAGTCCATTTGTTAGAATGAATGATATGTATTTAAATCATCCCAATTTGAGGGGTCGTCCTGGATACGGGTTATCAGATGATTGTTTGATTGATAATTATTCATCTTTGAGAAATGATCCATCATCTTTAACACACGATAAATGTAAAATACAATTATTTAATAGAATATTTACTTCGGGTCCAAATTTAAGATGTGGGAAAACAAATATAGCAAATGAATTAGAATTAATTGAAGGAGCTGATACAAATAATATTAAATGTAGAAAACAAATAATGGAGGAAGAAATGAATAACTTTATGCCATTGCTTGATTGTGTTAAAGATGTTCAAAATCCGGATAATATTGTTCCAATATGGGTAAATGGTGGAGAGGATACAAGATCATATATTAATCGTGCTGAATTTAATAAAAATTGTAATTGGCAAGGTAGAAATAAAAATTTTTCTGTATAATAAAAAAAATATCTTATTATAGAAGATATGAGTTTTAATAGAACAACATACGATAATTGTTCATATAAACAAGAATTACAGGGAAATGTGAATACTTTGCAATATTTACTATCACCATATAGATATGAACATGTAAATAAATGTAGACATCAATTAGGATTTATCGGGGGAACGGCTGTTTCTCACATTAAAGGAAACCTTGTGGATTTAGACAGCGAATTAAGAGGGCAAACAAGAATTATATCAAAATGTAATACAAACCAATATGTGCCAACAAACGATGGCATTATTAAAAATGATAAAACTGAACCAATTGACACTACAATGCTTCATTTACCAGCATGTCAATCAATTATGTATCGTGAAGTTCCGATGCCTGAAAAAATAAATTATGACAATTGCAAAGTATAAAATTAGCACATTTTCCCAATATAATTAAAAATGAAATAATAAATTAAATATATTGGTCCCAGCATAAATGATATAAATGAAAAAAGTGCTTTAATAATAATATTATTATTAAATCCGTTCCAATTACAATTAAAAGAAAGATAAGCGGAAGCACAAGAAATACAAAAAGCTATAACATATATAAAAAACACATAGATTTTATCTATAACTTTCCAATTATACATATATTCGGGATTATATCCATTAATCATTAAATATATTTTTTCTAATGGTTTATTTTCAAAATTAAATCCATTTTCATAATTGTTATATTTTTCAACAATATTCTCATTATTTTCATTAATTATTCTATTAATTAATAACATTAACATTATCTATTTATTTCATATATAAAATAATATATTATTTTATTAGATATGGATAAATATATAGATACCCGATTAAACTATGATAGTTGTAGTTACAAAGAAAAATTAAGAAGAGCTGTAGGTCCTGGATTATATCAATTAGAAGCGCCTTATAATGATTGTGCCGATTGTTCTCAAGATATTCCTGCTGATCCTTCACTAAGATATCAAAATTATGGTCAAAATACTTGTTCTATGAAAAAAGCAGTTGATGATTCTAGTGAATTATTGGGATTAAATTATAAGAATACTAAGTGTAATGATCTAGAATATGGGCCTGGAAAATATGAAAAAACTGGATGTTTTATTAGAGGAAATACAGACGCAAGAGCATGTACTGCCCCACGTGAAGATACAAGATTATCAAATCCTCCATGTACATTAAAAGAAACCGGTATTAATAGATGGGAGTGGTTATGTTTTGACCCCCAAGAGAGAGCAATAGAAGGTTTTGATAGAGTGCCTGTAAATTATAGAATGGTTGCCAAGGATAATCACGTTCCTTGCTTAGAAGAACCGATTGATCAATCTATGTTTCAACCCAATAATAATATAAATATGAATCAATTAAATACATGGAAACAATGTAATAAAAATAATAAATTATATACACCAGGTTATCCGTATGGTTCTATGTATACCGGTGTTTCTTGTAAATAATTTGTATATATTATTGTATTTTTTATCCTTTAATGATTAGAGACCAATAATGGAATTATCAAATAATACTCCATCAATGAATAATATTTATGATTCTACATATTTTAATACTGTTAAAAATGACGAACAGGAAAGAAGCAATAAAATGTATAGTATGGGAAAAAATCCATATAGTACAGGAATAATTAATTTACCTGCTTATTCTGATGTTTTTAGAAATAAAAATTTTGATATTCAAAATAATGGCGGTGATAATGAATATATTAATTCTTTATCGGGTAATAAAATTGATAAGAATTCTTTTATACATAATAATATGACTCCTTTTTTAAGAAAAAATGTAACTCAAAATACTAATTTAGAAAATATGTCTCCTATTCTTGATAATAAAACTGGTAATAATCAATATTGGCAAAATAAAAAAGAAGTACCATGTATGTTTAAACCAGAAATAAATACAGGTGGAAACATATGTGGAATGAAAAATAATGATGATTTTTATAAATCACGTATAGATATTAATTATAAAGCAAATAATTTTTTTCCAATAGAAAAAATTAATGTTGGACCAGGTATAAATAAAGGTTATGATTTTAAAGGTACGGGTGGATTTCATCAACTAGAAACAAATAATTATGCTAAACCACGTACATTAGACGAATTAAGAAGTAAAATTAATCAAAAAGAGACATATTTTCAAATACCTGTAAAAGGGCCTTTAAAAGGAACTGACCAAAGAGGAATACAAATGCCTTTAAATAAAAATAAGCCCGAAACTGTTTATGAACAAACTGAAGACATGTGGCTAAAAACAACAGGTTCTATTAATAAGGAAACATTGCGTGCATCACAAAATATTCGTCCTACAACAAGGCAAAATACACATATTGATTATAAAGGCCAAGTTTCATTTCCTGATAAAAATAATGGTTTAAAAGATGATTATGGAAAAAGTAAAATAATAATGTATAATAATGAGCGTGCGACAACTGAAAATAAAACAGTTGTTTCAAATGTTTCTAGTATAGTTAAAGCAATCGCAGCCCCTATATTAGATGCACTTAAATTTTCAATGAAAGAATATACAGTGGAATCTGAACGTGGTGTAGGTAATCCAAGTATTCAAATACCCGAAAAAGCTACATTATATGACCCTGTAAATCATATTATGAAAACAACAGTTAAGGAAACGACAGTTCATGATAGTGAAATGATAAATTTAACAGGTAACAAAGAAACCTATTCAACTATAACAGACCAAGCAAAAACAACTGTTAAAGAAACAACAATACACGACAGTGAAATGACAAATTTAACTGGAAATAAAGAGACATATTCGACTATAACAGATCAAGCAAAAACTACTATAAAAGAAACAACAATACACGATGGAGTTATTAATAATTTAAAAGGCAAGGAAGGAGGTTATATAAAAACAGATGATGATGCCAAAAAAACTATTAGAGAAACAGTAAAAAATATAGATACAGTTAGAAATATTGGAGGTGTATCATATAAAGTAACCGTATATGACCCAGACATAGTTGCAAAAACAACCATTAAAGAGACTACTTTAGTTCCCAAATCTCAATATGGATATTTGGGGGGTATTTTAGAAGGATTATTTGGTGGATACATAAATAAAGAAATTGACCTTAAAAATACAAATAAGCAATTTTTATCTAATACAAATGAATACGGTATAGCAGGAGCAATTAATGAACACAGGCAAACTGATAGAACAGCAGAAGAAAATGCTGAAATAGATGATACGCGTGAGAGAATTTTAATTGCTGCTGGACACACACCGAATCCAGGTAATATGAATATAAATAACGATTCGTCAGATATAGAAATGACAACGCGAAAACCATTTGAAAATTCTGTAGCGGCAAGAAATACTGGAAATGTAGGTATTATATATCAAACATCACCACATATTGATGAATGTGGTATAACTAAAATTCCAGATAAACAAAACGCATATTCCAATAGATTGGACGGGAGCTTATTAGAAACTATTAATCAAAATGATTTTATGAAAACACAACGTATCAACCCTATTAAATCAAATGTTAAACTTTAATATTATTTATGAAGAATTTAGGCTATTTTGAGGGGGTATAAAATGATATAAGAATAAGTTATATTATATAATATGTAATGGGAGCGGGCTCCCATTACACGCTCTCGTAGCTTAATCGGTTAAAGCGTTGGTCTTATGAGCCAAAGATTGGGAGTTCGAGTCTCCCCGAGAGCACTTTTATTTTTATAATTTATATTATAATAAATTTCATAATATATCTTTAATTATTTTAAATCAATTATATTTAAAATAATTTTTTAATATTATTTATATATACATTTCGTCTTAATTGTTTATTAAATAATTATATGATATATAACATATTATTATATAATATATTAATATGAATAAAATAGCTTTTATATTTTTGATTTATAATGTAATAAATCATGAAGATATATGGTATGAATTTTTTAAAAACATAGATAAAAATAAATATTCCATATATATTCACTATAAAACTGATGAAAAATTAAAATATTTTGAAGAATATAAGATTAAAGATAAAGATATTATAAAAACTAAATATGCAGATATATCTATTGTTAAAGCACAAAATAATGTTTTAAAATTAGCATTACGAGATTTAAATAATACTAATTTTATATTTTTGTCTGGGTCTTGCATTCCATTGAAACCATTTAATTATATATATGAATTAATAGACCCACAATATTCATATTTTCATATAGCAGATGCGACGGAATGTTTAGCCGACTGTTATGATACATTAAAATATATTGAAAAAAAATATTTAAAAAAAGCATCTCAATGGTGTATTCTCAATAGAAAACATAGTAATATGTTGGTGTATTATGGTATTTTGAATTATACCAATTCACAACTCAATTATATAAAATGGTTTTATAATGCATATGCTCCAGATGAATTATGTTATTTAACATTTTTATCATATATATATTCAAATAATTTATATAATGAAATTATAGCAACATATTATTATGAACCTCCTGAAAAAGCTACTACTTTTGCAAATTGGGAAGGAATGAATTATAAATATGTTTCTGATAATGAATTGAAAAATTACATATACATAAGTGAATGTGAGTTAAAACACCTATTGTATAGCCCATGTTTATTTGGACGTAAATTTAAGCCAGTCGCAAAATTTTCTCTTAATAAAAAATTTTATACAAATTATATATATTCATAATTTAATCTTATTATTATCGTAAATAAAAGCATTTAAAAATAATATAGCTATTATTAGCTATAAAAGAGGAAAATGTTAATGAAATTATTTTTATTATTTAATATATTTAATTGTTACTATTGTTTTATGAATAATAATTTAATTGGATTATCAAAATTTAATACTGGAAATTTTTGCGGAGTATTGAAGATGACAAAAAATATTAATAATGATGATTTTAATAAAATAGATTTGGATAATTCAGGTTATCTAGATAGCGACGAATTGGTTAAATTTTATGGTAAAATAAATTATATGGATATTGCTGATTTGAATAATGATAAAAAAATAGATTATTTAGAATTTGTTCGTCTTTCCAATATCCAAAAATTTGGAGAGAAAAATGGTGGAAATTTATTTGTAAGAAATGCCATTAATTTTGGACTTATTAGTAAAGATTCTATTTTGACTGATGGCGAAGCTTCTATTATGATTGGTAATAAAGGATTTGATCCATTAAATTGTGCGACAAATATTATTACATTACGAAGATATAGAGTGGCAGAAATAAAGCACGGTAGATTAGCTATGTTAGCAAGTGTTGGATGGCCATTGTCCGAGAAATATCATCCGTATCTTAGTAATTTGATGAATAAAGAAAATTTATTAGTTTCGGGTGGAAAAGCACCATCGCTATTAAATGGAGGACTAGATAAAATCAACCCCGCTTTTTTTATGATTATCATTATTCTATCAACTACAATAGAATCTTTAGAAATTTCTAAAAAATATAATAAAGATATTATTCCTGGTGATTTAGAGTTTGATCCTTTAAAACTTTATAGTACAAAGGATGTTAAAACAAAAAGAGAACTTGAATTAAAAGAATTGAATAATGGGAGACTTGCTATGATTGCTATTACTTATTATGTTATTAGTGAATTTATTACTAATAATCCTATAATCAAATAATTCCAATATTTATATTTTTAAAAAAAGTTTTCTCTTCATATAATAAATGGCTAACAAAGTTAATTATTATAAAATCATAGATGGTTTAAATTTTGATTCTGAACTACTAATTATGGCTGATGAATTAGTAAAAGGACAAGGTGATGGTAGAATATCGGTAGATGACTCCAATAAATTATTAGCAAAGATATTCGATGGTAGAACTGTCACAAAAGTAGAAGCAAGAACTATTTTATACATACTTAAAAACTATAAATTAACAAATGAAGCAACCCAAAATTTCTTAGATAAGTTGATTAAATTTGATTAAAAATTGATTAATTATTTTTATTATAATTTTATAAAATTATGGATAATATAATATCTAATATTGAATATGATAAATTAATGCCTAAAAAAAATTTTAAATTAAAAGCATTGCCTAAAAAAGGAGAATTAAGTGCTCTCGCTCTTATATCTAAATATTTAAAAAATTGATATAAGATTTTTATTTAAAATATTAAATATGAGTAAAAACCCTATTAATTATCAAGATTGGGAGCCAGTCGTGCTATCTAAAAAAAAAGATAATGAAAAAAAAGAGTTTATTCAAAAACCAGTTGGAAATAAAGAATTAAATCGTCTTTTAGATGAAGATATCCCAAAATTAAATAAGATATCTAGAGAATATGCACAAGCCATTATTGACGGACGCAATGCTTTAGGTATTACACAAAAAGATTTGGCTAATAAAATGTCCGTTAGAGAAAATGTCATTAAAGAATATGAAAACTTAAGTGTAATAAATTTTAATATGGGATTTTATAAAAAAATTTTACGAAATCTAAAAATAGATCCTAAGGATATCATATCAAAAAATAATTAATATTTAATCCAAACATTATGTTCAGGAATATTATATACCCCTTTTTCTCCTTTTATTTTTTTCCAATATCCAGTTTTATCATTTTTATATTCAAATTTAATAATCCACCAATTAACATCAATTGAAAATATTTTATCTAAAATAATATATAATTTTTCTTTCATTATTTTTAATATAATATTAAAAAAGTGAAAAAATATATTATAACCCGCTACTAAGGTAATATATATTATCAGCGATTCCACCTTGCGGTTTCTTGACAGATTGCCTTCTGAGTAATATATACTATTATTCCTTTTTGCTCTAATATATAGAAGTATTTGGCACTTATTCTAATTCATGATGTTGGTACATCTTGACTTCTTTAAATAATAAATCTCAAACTACTGGGTACCAATGTCTTCTATATATAGATAGCTATAACATACCTTTCTTTTATAGACATAATATTTATGTTATTGTTTTTAAATCAATTTTTATTTATAATAGAACAAATTTATTTAATAAAAAATGATAGGTATTATTTCAAATTTGCGAATTACCCACCTTTTAATCGTAAAGCAGATTGATACGGAAATAAACAATAAAATGAAATTTAATAAATTAATCAGCAATTACATATTATTTATGAATAATTCAAAATATAATGATTGTATTTATTTCAATGATATTAAATATTTTGATATGAATACATCATCGAGAAAAACAAATGATATAAATAATAAAAAAAGAGAGCTCATATTATGTAGTATAATAAATAATGAGACACCAACATCTTACTTTAAAAAATCAACTCATTGGTTTAATTTAAAAAAAGAGCTTGATAAATTTATATTGGAATTAGCATCTAAATACTCTATAGATAATATTTCATCCGTAAAATGTAATCAAAAAGCTGGAAGAAATAATAATTATGATTTTGATATCATTATTAATAATATTAAAATTAAGGTCGAGTTTAAATTTAATTCAAGTTCTATTCAACAAACTCCACAATTTGTTTCTCCAATGAAATTATCTCAATATTTATCATATAATTTTGAAGAGTTTTATTATGATAATTATATTAAAGATTTAAATAAAAAATATAATATTAAAATTCCTGATAAAAAAGAATATCTAGCAAAAATACATTCAACTAATCCCAAATGTGTTAGTGAAATTCAAGAAAAATATTATAAAGGTTGTTATATTAGTAGTAAATTCACAAATAATCATGAAGATATAGAATTTTACAATTATATGAAGCATATTTCTAAAGATTGTATTTTAAACTTTATTGAAAAATATGAACTCGATATTATTAAACTTAACGAATATTTGAAAAATTCTCAATCAAATAAAATTTATATGATGTATAAAAATAATAAAATTTATCTTCAAGAAGACAATCCAGAAGATTATAATATTTTAAGCTACGTTAAAGAACCAACACTATCACGATATAAAGCTATATCAAAATCTGGAAAAATTGTTAAAATACTTATAAGATGGAAAAATGGTAATGGTGTAGCTTTCCCCGCTTTTCAAATATCATAAATTGGTAATATATTTAATATTTCATATGTATTTATAGCATTATTGCCAAAATATATGTCTATAAATTTTTTAGTTTTTATATTATCAAAGGATTTTATGATTTCATTATATTTATCTATTAAAATATTATCAGGATATGTTTCATTACAAGAAATAACTAATAAATGATTTTCAACTAAATACTCCTTTTTAGTATCAATAATAGCATAGTTAAAATTATATTTTCCTGTTCCGTAGCCTCTATTAATTACTAATATAGGAACTGTAAAACCTTTTTTATTTATGAAATTTTTTTTTTCACTGTTTTTATATTTTTTTATAGTTAATTTATTATTTTCTATATCTGTACTGTATATTAGCCTTGTATATTTTTCGTCATTTGATAAAATATCTTTCACCTGGTTCCATACAATATTACCTACTTTAATATTAAACCCTAATTTTTTTAAGCTTGTAGAATTATTATATAATTCTTTAATACTTATAATATCATCTTCTGTACCAAATATTATATTATCTTGAATTTTTAAACAAAAATTATCATTTTCGTTAGCATCTATTAATGCTTTTTTTTGAATAATGAATATAATTGTTTCTTGTTTAGTATCTATATAATCATCTTCGTCGCAATTAATAATATGTAAAATTTTATAATTTGAATATATATATTTTCTTGTTTTATTATAATATGACGAATTTGTAAAACTTTTTGGTAATACAAATGATAATATTCCTTCTTCTTTTAAATGTCTTAAAGATTTAATTATAAATATTATAAATATATTAGGTCTTCCATCGAAATAATCATAATATATAGGTGATACATCTTTTTTATGTAATACAAAATATGGCGGATTTCCTATAACTAAATCGTATTTATTTTCATCTTCAAATTTTAAAAAGTCTTGATTTAAAATTTTAATATTATTATTATCAAATGTTTTAATTTGTTCATAAATTTCTTTATTATTTTCTATACAAGTAAAATTTAAATCTGGATACTTATTTAATTTTAAGACATATTCACAAGAACCACATGAAGGTTCTAGAATATTTTTGATATTATGAATATATTGAGATAGAATATTAATATTAATATCTATTGTTTTTGGTGGTGTAAAATATATACCTTCTTGTTTTTTTATAATCTTACTGAGATTTTTTGTTATACTTCTTGACAACGTAGAATATTGTAATGACATTATATTTATTTAATATATAAATATATATCATTTTTTATATCTTAGTATTATATAAATATTAATATGACAAATATTGCTTTTTGGTAAAATCAATTATTAAAAATAGCTATGTTTGATTTTAATGTAATGAAACTTTATTAAATAATTTATATTTATATGAGATAAATAATAATTAAAATGTTATTGTTGATTTAAATGATAACGTAAAGTTTTTAAATACTTACGACCCAATTAATTGGGTAAGAAGTAATTGGGAAACATTTGAATTATAAAAAGGTATATGGGGAAAGGTATATGGGGTATAATAATAAATATGAATTAAAAAATATTATTTCAAATTTTAAAATAAATAATCACGAAAATTATAATGTTTGTAAAATAATATTCACCTGAAAAAGTAATTAATATGTTCGATAATATAATATCATCATTGAAATAATTTATTTCCCAAATTCTTGAGGATTGCTTATAAACAAAACCCATTGTTCTGGACAATATTTTTTAGAGGATTTTAATCCTAACCAGAAATCAATACCTTTTGCCTTCTCATAATTTTCTAAATATTTATCACATTTTCTATAAATGTTTTTATAATCTGCTAACATAATCTTATTTCTAATTAATCTAATATTAACAATAATTTCGTCTATGCTTAAATTGCTAAAATTCTTAGCGTGAGAATTAATAATATTAAATAACTCTTTTTTATGAATAGCTGGTTCTCGTGCTATGGAATTCATATCGCCAATTTTAATGCCTTGCTTATTAGGGTTTAATATTTTATCATCAATAATTCTTTCAATAATTTCTTGTACACGAGTATCGGGAATATCTTCAATACATATTGGTGTATTGTTATTAATTTTCTTAAATAATTCTGTAGTGATATGCTTATTTTTATCTTCGCAAAAATCTATGAAATAACAGGTAGCGCATATTTCATAATTTTCGTCAATTTCACAATTAGAAAGCATATTTTTAATTAGTTGCCATCTATGTTGTCCGTCTAAAATTTTTAAATATTTTTTAATATTATCTTTTGGTTTATAAGAATATTTATCATATACAATGCTAACATTCCAAATTGGCGTGGTTTTCATATCAAACACTTTAAACTGTTCCTTAAGTTCTGCGACCTTTTCTAAATCTATTTTACGATTATAAACCCACGGTTCACATTCCATAGCAAATTCTTTAACAGTAAGTTTAATTAAACATCTACTTTTATCAATACTATAAATAATATTATTTTCAATATTAAATGATACTATATATTTTTCGTCAATACATTCTTCATTCGTGATATAATCAGTCATATTTAATTTAAATTAATAGATTAAAATATAATCAATTTTTACTTTAAGAAACCTTCTTCATAAACTATTAATGTAAAGTAAATATCCCAGCAATCTTTATTGGAGTTGAATAGAGTTGGTGTGTTAAATTGGATAAAAAATCATGATATATACAAAAACAACATTATATAACAGAATAATGATAACATAAAAAATATTTATATAATGATGAATATATATTACATACATAATAATAATTGATATTATATTTTGTTTTTTTTAATAGCAAAATCTCTTGCTAATATGTAGATTTCTTGTTTAAATTGATTATTATGAAACGAATCTATTTCTATGTATTCATAGAATGGAATATATCCAAACATTAATTTATCTTTAAGTAGTCCATTGAGAGCAATTTTAATCCCATTGCTCATATGGTGATTCACATTATAGCTTTCAATAAGCATATTAGACGATTATGATGTATTTTAAATATTTCCGCGTTAAGGCAAGTAGTTGAGTTATATAAAAAGGTATAAGTTAAAATCAATTTTTACTAAAAACAAATTTAATCAATGATAATTTATAATAAAAAAGAGTACATAATCTTTAAAATTATTAAAATTTTATAAAATATATAAAATCTATAAAAAAATAAAATTATGTACTCAAAATATAAAAAATATAAGTATATTCAAGATTTAATTTCATAATCCCCATACTTAATATATTTTTGATATTTCATTATAGTTATTATAATCTTTAATATAATTTTCTAAAATAACATCATATAATGGAGATGTATATTCAATATCCTTTGTATTTAAAGAATGCCAAAACTCACTATATATAGTTATTCCTTTTTTCAAATAGCTTGCGCACGCAGATAAACTAGATTTGCTCGCTATCAATATATCACAATTAATCATTCTATCAAATGTTATAAGTAAATCTTCATTAATATATTTTTCTAAATTAGGTAAAATGTCGAATTCCTCAATTTTATGTGATTCTCTACTTATAATGTGATCTTTAGAAATGCGTCCATTTATTCCCGGATGTTTACCTGTAATTATCAAATCTCTATCAGGTAATTCTGTATAAAGTTCTATGATATAATCAACATTTAATTTCTTGCATATATTAATTATTTTATTAGCATTGTCGATATAATATTCATTTGGTAACATTCTGTTTCCATCTACAACATATAGTTCCCCTCTTCTAACGTGTAATCCAATTGTAAATTTAGATTTTTTTTTTACATATGTATTATATAAATTCTTACATGGCAAATATATATCAGGTATTTTATCAACTATACCATATGGATATCTAATTTTTACTAATATATTTATATATTCGGCTTTGGATTTTAAACTTAATAAAAATTCTTCATTTATTGATATTATATTTAAAACGTGAGAAAAATGAATATTTTCATTTTTTTTTATTTCAATACGATTATTACATTCTTCTATAAAACTTTTAGAATTTTCGTTTTTTTCAAGAGCTTTAAGTCCTTGATATTCAATATCTTCTAATTTTGTATGATAATATTCAATATTATATTTTTTACATATACTATATATACCCAATATTCTTTGGAATTGAGCACCAAAACCATCATTGTGTCCGGTATAATATGTTAAATAAAGCATGGTATAATAAATAATTATAGTTATTTATATTTATATGATAAAATTTATAAAAAAATATTATGTACTCAAAATATAAAAAATATATAACACAGATATTTTCAATATTAAATTAAGAAGATTTCCATTCGTTCATTGCCTGCTTGATTGAGTCAGCTTTAGTAATACCCGGATTTTCTTTTTGAATACGGGTTGATTTTTCTCTAATATAATTTCTCAACTTTTTCTCTTTTTTCAGCTCCATGATAGCTATTTTCATACAATTGCTCTTGCTAAGATTGGGATTTTCAATATTGACAGCGACTGAAGTCCACTTCAGGAAGTTGCGAGTATTGATAGATGTCATCTTTCAAATTTGTCTCTTTGTATAAAACTTATAAGAGTCTTTGAAAGTCTTTGAATTTCAATATGCGAAGCTTTATCTATTTAAGCTTATACAACCGATTTGGCGTATGATAATACTTATAAAAAATAGTGTCAATTTTTTATGTAAATAGAACATATTAATATATTAAAAAATGACATAGTTAATATATCATAGCATATTAAAATGATAGAATTCTTTCTATATGTTAGAAAAATACACTATATAACCAAGAAATATAAGGTTGTAAAAGTAGGTATAACAAATAATATATATGAAAGAGAATGTACATATAAAACAGGTGAATATATTCCGGGATATTTTAGTAATTTATATAAAATAAAATATAATCGCGAAAGAGAACATTTTGATAAAGAATTTAAAAAAATTACTTTATGTCATAATAAAATAGGTTTAGATGATTTAGGTAATAAGGGAGGAACAGAATTTTATGATATTTTGATAATAGACAAAATAGATAATTATCTTAGAAATATGAAAGATATACTAAATTATACAGCTTTAAGTAAAGATGAAATTGAATTAAACACAAGGGATAAAAATATTGATAATATAAAATTAGATGAGTGTTTTTCTACACAAATATGCGATGCTGTTTGTGATAAATATAATTGGAATATACGAGATTATCAAACTAAAATAATTGAATATTGTTCCGAACAAATTAAAATAAAGCGCAAAATATATATTGAATTACCTACAGGTGGTGGCAAAAGTTATATAGTATATAATATATTTAAAAAAATAAATCCCGAATTGATACTTATTATTTCTCCAAGAAAAATAGTAAATTCTCAAAATATAAATAATAATTATTTAAGTATTTTAAATGAGGAATATAATGTATTTAATTATTCCGCGGATACTAATTTTGAGGATTTTTTAAAATATAAAAATAAAAAAATAGTAGTATGTTGTACTCAATCAATATTAAATGCTTATAAAACTATAATTGATAATAATATTATAAATATATCTGTTTGGTTTGATGAAGCACATTGGGGAATTGAAGAATGGGTTAATAATCTTGACAATTCAAATATAAAAAGTTTATTATTAGAAGATACTTATATAAATGAGCGCATATTTACATCAGCTTCACCAAATAAAGATATTGTAAATAATCATAAAAATATATTTGGAGAATTATATTCACCTATCAAAGTTAAAGAACTGATAAAATTGAATTGGTTGGCAAATATAGAAACTCATATTTATAATGAAAATAAAGAAGATATTAATAATACTAAATATATTATTCGTGATTTTATTGATTATAATAGTGTGTTTGGCTTTAGTTTTCATAATAAACAAAAAAACGCATTTAATTTATTCTTTAATCATTATACCAAATATATAAATAAAGAAACAAGTGTTAAGCCATTTCTTCTTGTTAGCGATTCCTTTAATAGTGAAAGAGAACCTCGTTTAAATAATATTAATTTACAATATGATTTTAAAAACATAAAAACTTTTGAATCAAATCCTTATAGTATTGGATATGTAGTTGCTAAATATAGTATGGGATATGATTTTAATAAAATAGATTTTATATCAATCAGCGACCCCAAATTGTCTGTAAAAGATATTATTCAATGTATAGGAAGAGGGCTGCGCCCCGATCAATTGGGAGAACATGGTAGTAACAAGAATAAGAAATTAATATTATTATTACCTGTATATATCAATGAAAATGATGAAGATGAAAATGAAAATTGTTATAAAGTTATTGTAAATGTTCTATTATATTTAATACAAGACATTGGATTACCAATTAAAGATATTAAATTTAAAAATAGATATGATGTTCCTATGAAATATAATAAAGGTAAAACGCAAAACATTGAAGAATATGACGGAGATAATTTTATAATGTCAAAAATTCTAAACTTATTATCATTGGCTAAAAATAGAATTAGTAGAGACACATCATATGAGAAAGCAAGGATAATAATTGCTGGTAACAATATTACATGGCATTCATTGGATCAATATTATGAATTATGTGAGGAGGATTTAAGATTAACAAGAGAACCAGAAATAGTATTTAAGGGAAAATTTACAAACTGGATAGAATATTTAAGTATTGAACGCATATATTATGATTTAGAAACTTGTAAAAATAAAGTATGCGAGTATTTATCAATTTATCCTGAAATAAAAAAACACTATTTGGAACTATCAATTGTAAGTAATGAATTATGTAAAATAGATGCTAAATTTCCCCCCAATGGTTTGTGGTGTGAATATTATGATATTAATGATTTAACAGAAATATTTAAACACGACAAAAATGAAGAATTAGTAGAATTTTAGGAAAAGTTAAAAAAAACTTGAAAATATATTGTTATAAAATATATTTATTTTTTTTATTTAATTAAATAAAAAATTGATTTAAAAAGTTTATAATACTTTATATTATAATGAATTACAATTGTGAACATTGCGGACATCAATTTAAGAAAAAAAATGATTTACAAAGACATCTTACTAAAAAGAACGGATGTATACCTGTTAATCAAATAATTAAAAACAAAGAACAACATTCAACAATGAATGGTAAAATACAAGAATTACATAGTTTATTCAAAACTTGTTTAGATGTATTGCGTAATGATGCTGAACATTTAATAGGCGACGAAGCGTTAAACGAATTGTCTCATTTCTTAATTCTCAAACAAGCAGAAAAACATATAGAAAATGGTTCTATTGATATTTATAATTTAGAATTATATAAAGATGGTGTTAAAAAATATGGTAACGAAAAATTTTTAGAATATTTGGAATATGTAAAATTCAGTAAATTAATTGAATATGTTAAAATTCCAGAAAAAGAAAGTAATATAAAAAAAATATTTGATGAGTTTCTATGGAAAGAAGTATTATCAAAACATCCTAAATTTAAAGATGTGTTTGAAGATGGTAAAAAATCATTTATTAAAGAATCAACCACTATAAAAAAAATTGTCATAGCATTAAGTTCTATTGATTTCAACAATTATGATTATGATATATTGGGCGAAGCGTATGAAAATATATTTGTTGATGCTGTGTTTGGTGCTGGTGGAAATAAAAAAAGTGAATTAGGACAATTCTTTACACCTCCAAAAGTTAAAAAATTATTGGTAAATTTGGTTAATCCAAAATTAAAAGATAATGGCGAAATTGAAAGTGTATTAGACCCTGCTTCTGGGACTGGTGGTATATTAAATACTATAATTAAACATTTTAAACAATTTGAAAAATCAAATCAAATAACAAGTGAAGAATTAAGACAACAATTAATTAAAAATATTTACGGTATTGAAATAAAAGGAAAAATCTATAATTTATGTTTATCAAATATGCTAATTAATACTGGTGAAATATTACCAAATGTTATATGTGCTGATAGTATTAGAAAATTTCATAATATAAAAGTTGATAATATTGTAGCAAATCCTCCATTTTCAGTAACAATAAATTATGATGAATTATTAACATCACTTGGCAGTTTAGAAATATTAGATGATTATATACCTATAAAAACAGGTGGTAAAAATTCAGAGGTTTTATTCTTACAAATGATGATAAACAATTTAAATATAAATGGACGATGTGCTACTGTTATGTTAGATGGGCAAAAAATGCATGGTTCAACATCTGGGTATGATAAAGTAAGAGAATATTTAATGAAAAGTTGTGATTTACACGAAGTTATATTATGCCCTGCTGGAACTTTTACATCAACTTCATCAAAAACTTGCATTTTATTCTTCACTAAAAAGAAAGAAAGAAAGGATGTTGTTGAAATAACAGAAACAAAAAGAATATTAAAATTTTGTGAATCTCATTCAACTAAAAAAGTTAAATTCTATGATTTTAATCCAGATACAGAAGAAAAAAAATTTATCAAAGAAGTTAAAATAGACGAAATAGCATCTAAAAAATATTCTTTGAATTATACTGAATATGGTATTGATGAAGAAGAAATTAAAAACGAAGAAGGAATTGAATGGATTGAATTAGGAGAAGTTTGTGAATTTAAAAATGGTAAGAATTTAACAAAAAAAAATTTAGTTGATGGATTATATCCAGTAATTGGAGGTGGTAAAAATCCTCTTGGGATGCATAATGCTTTTAATAGAGATGAAAATATTATATTGTGTTCTTCAAGTGGTGCTTATTCTGGATATATAAGTAAATATAAAACAAAAGTTTGGGCAAGTGATTGCTTTTCAATACATTCAAAAGATAAAGATAAATTAAACGAACAATATTTATACTACTATTTAGTTTTCATACAAAATAAAATATATAAATTACAGAATGGTGCTGGACAACCACACGTTTATTCAAAAGATTTACAAAAGTTTAATTTTCCTATTCCATCACTTGAACGCCAACAAAAAATAGTTGATTTTCTTGATAAATTATTTACAAATAAATATAATTTACAAAGTGTTATAAAATATTATGAAAACAATGATATATTTAGATTACTATTAGATGAAAAATATGATATTTTTGAGAAATTAGTTGAATGGCAAGAACAATCAATTGAATTATCTAAACAAATAGAGTTTTTCAAAAATAGACAAACTAAATATTTATATTTTGTTAATCAAACAGAAAATACTCTTAAAACTCTTGGAGAGGTTTGTAATGTTAATCCTGGAACTTATATTACAAAAGATATGAAGATTCAAGGTAATTATCCTGTTTATGGTGGAGGAAATATAAGTTCTTACATTAACCAATACAACAGAGAAGATGAAATAATTGTAGCAAAAGACGGTGTATCTTCTGATTGTGTCAGATATGAAAAAAATAAGTTCTTCTTAAATCATCATGGTTGGACTATAATTTGTAAAGACGAAATTATCAAAAATTTTATGTTATATTATTTACAAACAATTCAACCAAAATTATTAAGTATAGCAAAAGGAGCAGGACAACTTGGCATTAATCAAGAAAATTTCTATAAATTAAAAATCCCAATTCCATCACTTGAACGCCAAAAAGAAATTGTTGAATATTGTGAATATAATGAAACACTCATCAAGCAATTAGAAAAAGAGATTGAGAATAATAAAAAACAAGCGCAACAATTTATTAAAAGTATTCTTAAAGTACAATCGGAATGATTATTATTATCATGAACAATATTTATCTTACTTAATAATTTTTATAATTTATAATTTTTCCTGTTTGTAATTTAATAATAAGATCAATATAATAATTATTAACTTTAATCATTTTAAGTATTTCTATAATAGTGTTTTTTGCATCTTTATTTTGAAAAGACATATTAATATCTTCGCACCACAAATAGCCATTATATCCGTTTTCATTACTCAATTTAAAATTAAAAGTCGTCTCTTGTAATATTTTTTGCGTTGGCATTGATTTCCATATGTCTATACAAATTGGTCTATAATATATTTTGTCAATTGATATAATTTCAACACCTCTTTTTATTATACATTTCTTTATAGTTGAATGTGCTAAATCTATATTAGTAAGTTCAAATTCAGTAATAAATAGCATTTTAGGAGTAGCTATAAGTTCTCCATTGATTATTTCAATAGTATAGTTTTCAATATTTGGTATCCTAATGATCTCATTCATATTGTGGTAATGTTTATAATATTACACTTAATCAATTTTTGAGTACATAATCTTATTTTTTTATAGATTTTAATAAATTTCTAAAATTAAAAGATTTTTAAAGATTATGTACTCCTTTTGTTAAGCTTAAATTTTTACACATATTATCAAAGTAAATAAAAAATTGACATAACAAATATAAATATCTGTTTAAGTAATATGACTTATAATAAACCTACTACAAAACAAGTTCGTGAAATGGGATTAGATAAGTTTTACACAATACCAGCAATATCTAATAAATGCCTTGAAATTATAGGAAATAAATATGATTGGAATATATGGGATTTAGTGGTTGAACCAAGTGCTGGTAATGGTAGTTTCTTAAATAAAATCCCCACTACCAAAAAAATAGGTATTGATATTGAACCTGAACATAAAGATATTATAAAAAAAGATTTCTTTAATTACACTCCATCAACAGATATTAAAAATGTTCTTGTAGTAGGAAACCCCCCATTTGGAAGAGTAAGTTCATTAGCAATAAAATTCTTTAATCATTCTGCTGAATGGTGTAATGTAATCGCATTTATTGTACCTAAAACATTTAGACGCGTTAGTCTTCAAAACCGACTTCATAAAAAATTTCATTTAATATATGACGAAGAAATACCATCCGAACCTTGTTCATTTAGTCCCCCGATGCAAGTTAAGTGCTGTTTTCAAATATGGGAAAAAAGAGAAGAAGATAGAGATATAGTTAAACTCACAACTAAACATGTAGATTGGGATTTTTTATCAAATGGTCCTCTTGATAATAATGGACAACCAACACCACCGAAAGGTGCCGACTTTGCGTTATTGGCATATGGTGGAAAATGCGGTAGTATAGTAACAACAGGGCTTGAGACATTAAGACCGAAAAGTTGGCACTGGATAAAGGCAAAAATAAATGTGCCTTTATTAATTGAAAGATTTAATTCATTAGATTATTCAGTAAGTAAAAATACAGCGAGGCAAAACTCTATTGGACGCGGAGAACTTATTAAGTTATATTCAGAGTCATTTGATTAGAGCGACTCGGCATTTACTCTAAACTTTATTATATCTACCCAACATTTATCACCATATAAAGGACGTAGAGCATACTCCTTTTTATTTTTTTTGTCTTTTAAATTTTCAAGAGTTATTTCCCCATGCTCTTTATTTGTACCATGAGCATATCCACCATATTTTTCTATAAGTTCTGGCATATCTTCCTTAGGTACATTAAACACATATAACTCACCACCTGTTTCAACATTTTTGCTATTGAGATTATATGCTGTAAGAATATAATAATCTATATCATGAGATAGGCGCAATTGAACCCAGTTAAATTTATTGTGTTTAGCACCACCGATAGATGCCTTTATCTCAACGTTTTTGTTGTCTTTAGAGCAATCACCATTACACCCTGAAGCAGTATTTTTAATAAAATTATTCTTAATACGAATATACTTTTCAAGAAGTGGTCCATATTTTTGTGCTGATATATTATTTACAACACAATATATATGTGCTTTTTTAAGAGTTGTCTCATTCATAATTTTATCTTCGTGGTCAATAGTTGATATAGTAAGATGTTCCTTAAGTTTCTGGATAGTATCGGAGTCAATACTCGTGGAATAAGCCATTAGTTATTCTTTATAGTAATTAAAAGAATCAATTCTTATCATAAATAGAGCATATTAATCGTAAATATATAATATTATATTTTTAATATTTTTAATATTTGAGTACATAATCTTAATTTTTATAGATTTTAATAAATTTCTAAAATTAAAAGATTTTTAAATATTATGTACTCAAATATGATATAAATATAATCCTAATCTTTATTATTTAAATGAATAATATATATTTTCAAGAATTAAGGTCTAATCCGGATACATGTAATGCTGGGAAAAAATGGTATGAAAATGATGATGAACTATTGGTTAAATTAATAAATGAAAATAAACCTTATGAAGAGATTGCTTTTGAATTTAAAAGAACTATTGGAAGTATAAGAGCAAGAGTTATTGATAAAATTATATTAAAAGAGTATGATGGTGAAAATATTGAAGAATTATCTAGAAAATATAAGTTTGATGATTCAGAATATTTAGAAAAATGTATAAAAGCAAGAATACAAAAAAATAATATTTCAATTATTGATAAAGAAACTTTTGAAGATATAAAGGAAAAAAATAAGCAAAAAAAAATAGAAAGAAAAGAAATTAAAGCGGCAGGAGGAGAAAAATATTATAATTTATTGCTTAATATTGTTGAAAGATTAGAAAGAATAGAAAAAAAATTAGACGGGTATGATTTTACCGAATAAATGAATAACCGATATTTCGGGTTTAATTAAAAAATTGATATAATGATTCTTACTATATAAAGTAAGTATCACATGATGACTAATAAGATTCTGCCACCTCCTCCCACTATGACACACAAAATTCTTAAAAATAATACTATTGAAAATATTATGACATTTATGAAAAGTACTAATGATAATGATAAAAAGATATTTTATTCTAAATTTGCTAAAAAATATAAAAATACTGATAGATTACTGGAAATTATTGAAAATGCGAAGAATTTAGAAGAATTAAAGGTAATTAATCTTGATATCAAGAGTATTATTAAAGATTTTAATGAAAATAAACATTTACATGAAAAACCCAAGAAAAAGAAGGCTATTCCCGCTACTATTAAAAAACTTGTTTGGAATACTCATATTGGCGAAGACGTTGGAAAGGCCAAATGTCTTTGTTGTAAAACCACAGATATTACACAAATGTCTTTTAATTGCGGACATATTATCGCAGAGGCAAATGGTGGTGAAGTAATAGTATCAAATTTGAAACCCATATGTCAAAATTGTAATTCAAGCATGGGAACAAAAAATATGGAAGATTTCATGAACGGTTTTAAATAGATTTATTGCGTTTGATTTGTTTGATTTGCGTTTTTTATAATAATTAGTATTCTAATATTGATAAATATATAAATTAACTACCCATCATAATTTCGTAATATTTTATATTACTATCTGCGACTATACCTGTATAATTATATAAAATATTAGAGTCCATATTATATAAGCCGTCAAGATATTTATGATAATAATCTTTTGTTTTTATTAATGATTTATTAGCTTCAATTAGTATATCTAAAAATGTAGGATTATGTAATACCTCGCTTATATATGTGTATCCA
>Ga0222713_10000412_pt1 | contig 48130 bp, 46 predicted proteins | sample C33_649DmetaG_FD_165061 | JGI IMG/M metagenome (GOLD analysis project Ga0222713, IMG submission 165061) | Estuarine water microbial communities from San Francisco Bay, California, United States - C33_649D | ecosystem: Environmental > Aquatic > Marine > Unclassified | place: USA: California...
CCTTTAGCTAATAATTTATCTGGATGGTGTTGGCTCATTTGTTTACGATAGGCTTTTTTTATCTCAGCGGGTGTTGCTTGTTCTGAGATCCCTAAGATAGCATAAGCATCTTTTAGATTCAGCTGGTGGGCTGAGTGCGACGATTGATAATACCCTTGTTGCCTCTGGCCGGAAGATTGTTGGCGAAAAGCTTGTTCAAAGTTAAATAGATGCTCGAAAAAGCTGAAATTGAGGGGTGCAAAGCCTAAATATTGACATATTTTTTGTAATACTCTTTGTTTTTCAGCAGTAAGATGGCCTTCGGCCAAGGCTGTTTGCATTTGTATTTCTACAAAAAGCTTAAGTAATACTTTATTAAAATGACAGGTTTGAACCAATTTTTTTAAGGTTTCTTCCACATTGAAAGAGGCTTGTTTCCCCTGATTAAAAAGATTAATCGCTTTTTGGCGCATCGTATCGGTAAGGCCCAAACGGTTCATAATGGCTCTTGCTGCTTGAATTTCTGCCTCGGAAACTCTCCCGTCTAATTTCGCGATATGCCCCATCACTAAAAAAGTGCTATCAAAAAAAACTTGCTGTGCAATACTTGGATTAGTCGAGGAAAAAGTCCAGTTTTGATTTTGACTCAGTCCTCGATCAAAGAGATGCCCAATAAAGACGCCTAATATAAGGCCTAATGGCCCTGCAAGAAGGAAACCAAAAAACCCACCAATGAGTTTGCCCCATATATTCATGCTAAACCTAACTTCTATAAAAATTTAATTCTACTCTTCGCACTTGAATTTTTGCCTGTGTTGCCGATTAAATCGCAATCCTCAAGGGGTTATAAGACTAACAGGATATTATCTTGTCTTAAAGTTGAATAAACGATAAGCTCTTTTTCTCAGGATATTATTATAATTTTATTAAATCATGCGATACCTCTATACAATAATTTTTTATTTATTGTTACCGTTTATTTTATTACGTTTATGGATAAAAAATCGTAAAAATCCTAACAGTTTACAATTCTGGCATGAACGATTAGGTTTAGGTTTACGACGCCCCTTACCACTCGGTGGAATTTGGGTACATGCTGTTTCAGTCGGCGAATCCTTGACTGCGATACCATTGGTGAATAAACTGCAGCAGCGCTATCCATCGATACCTATCATTGTGACCAATGAAACGGCAACAGGCGCCGAACGTATCCGTGATGCATTGGGAAACAGCGTGACACAGCTTTATTTTCCTTATGATTTGCCTTTAGTTTTAAGTAAGTTTTTTAAGGCGCTTCAGCCAAAATTACTGATTTTGTTAGAAACAGAGCTTTGGCCAAATCTCCTTGCAGCTTGTCAGTTGTACCAAGTACCCGTAGCGCTTGTCAATGCTCGCTTATCAGAGCGTTCAGCTAAAGCTTATCAGCGGATTTCCCCTTTAACTAAAGGCATGTTGGAACGTATTAATGTGATAGCCGCACAGTTTCAAGCGGATGCTAATCGTTTTATTAAACTAGGTTTTCCTGTCGATCGAATACGTATCACAGGGAGCTTGAAATTTGATGTGACGCTACCGACAAAATTATATGAACAAGCCCAACAATGGCGAAAAATTTGGGGAGAAGCTCGGCCCGTTTGGATAGCGGCAAGCACTCATGCTGGAGAAGAAGCACTGATTCTTCAAGCCTTTAGCCAAGTACGTCAATTTTTTCCAGATTTATTATTAGTTTCTATCCCGCGCCATATCGATCGAGTCCCTCAATTGGAACAACTTTATTGCGGTCAGAAATATAAAGTAAGCAAACGTAGTGAAGAGAGCCCTGATATGAAAGATGTCGATATCTTAATCGGTGATTCCATGGGAGAATTACTCATCTTTTACGCAGCAGCGGATCTTGCTTTTGTAGGCGGAAGTCTGGTTAAAAAAGGGGGGCAAAACCCGCTTGAACCCGCTGCAGTGGGGTTACCTATATTAACAGGTCCTTATACATTTAATTTTGCGACAATAACTGAACAGTTACAACAGCGCAAAGCAGGAATCCAGGTCCGTAATGTGGCTCAGTTAACTAAGCAAGTGAGCGCCTTATTAGCGGATCCTGTTCAACGCCAACAAGTGGGTTATGAGGCTAAAAAATTTGTCGCAGAAAATAAAGGTTCTGTGTTAAAACAAATGCAATTAATTGAAAATTTATTAGAGTATTAACTTATGTTTTCTGGAATCACAGAAGGTTTATTTGAAGTCAAATCGATTGTGAGGCACAAAGGTTTATTGCATTATAAAGTCATTTTAAATGAAGTATTGTCAAAAGATTTAAAAGTGGGCGCGAGTCTATCGATCGATGGTGTTTGTCAAACGGTTGTTGCCAAGCATGGCGTTGAAGTCAGCTTTGATGCGATCCAAGAAACCTTAGACAAGACCACTTTAAATGAACTTTTTGAAGGAAGAAAGGTCAATGTGGAAAGAAGCATACGTTACGGTGACGAAATGGGGGGCCACGAAGTGAGTGGTCATGTCTTTGAAACCGCAACCATTATTGATAAAAAAATTACTGAGAATAATGTCGCTTTAACTATCCAATGTTCTGAAGCTTGTTTCGCTTTTATTAAACCAAAAGCCTATATTGCCGTGGATGGCTCCAGTTTAACTGTAGGCTTAACCATAACCAATAAGCAACAGCACAGCTTTGAAGTCTATTTAATTCCTGAGACCTTACGTCTTACCCATTTTTCTAATAAAAAAGTGGGCGATAAAGTAAATATTGAACCGGATATGAAAACGAAAGTATTAGTTGAAGCAGTACAGGATTATTTTTCTAATATTGAAGCTCGATTAACTATACTAGAGAAGGAATTAAAAGCTGTTTTGGAGAAAGAGAATGATAAATCATAACACAATCGCTAAAACGTCGACTAATTGCTTAATTGTATAAGTTGGATGCAGTTCTAGGCAAGCTTTTTTATTCCCATAGCCGTATTCCGCCCAGCATGAATCTGCGTCAATATTTTGTGCAAATAGTAAATCAGCCGGCGTATCGCCGACCATTAATATCTGTTTAGGGTTGATGGATTTAAATTTTGGTTTGATATAATCCGTATAGGCCATAGGATCTGGTTTTTTTCTCAATGTTTTCGTATCACCAATGACCATTGCGATGTATTGTTTTAATTGAAACCGCTCTAAAGCCACGTCAACAGAAGCAATCGCTTTGTTACTGACCACAGTGAGTATGAAATTTGCCGCATGAAGTTTTGCTAGTGTTTCGACCGCTTTAGGGAAGGGCGCACTTTTATCCTCGCCTTCTTCTAAATAGATCTTTTCATAGAGGGAGAGTAAATGATGAATTTGTGGTTGAGTTAAATCGGGACTGAGAACTTCTAAGGTCTTTTCCATCCCAAGCCCTGCACGTATGGTTTCGTCAATAAAGTCATGATTTGGCACCGTCATATGGAGTGTTTGATAGGTACGTTTGATGCAAAATAATATCGCATCATGTGTCGCACACAGTGTGCCATCAAAATCAAGGATCAGTAATTTATAGTTATTCATACTAGGTTACTTATAGAAAACAAGTAAAACTCAGCAATCTCTAATAAAGTGTAGCTTCCTATGTTTAATTGGTAAAGAAAAATTAATAGGCAACAATTAATTTTAGCAGGTTAACAACTTAGAATTTTAGGACAGATGCTTTTTAAGTCTAGCATCGATTTTTAACCTAGCCTTTGCGTGGTGGTAGAAATTGATTCAGTGTGGTGTTTTGGAAGCATGCCTCTTAACTCTTCGAGCGCGCGTTCTGAATGAGTTTTAAATTTAAAAAAGTGATTAATAAAGAAGCTCAAACGATCTCTATGTACTAAAAGTTTTTCTTTTACATCAGCGCTATCTAAATCATTTCCTAGTTGATCCAAATCCGTATTGTCACTGATTTTTCTAGAAATGCTTGAAAAGACCTCAATTTTTTTCTTGGCAGACTCTCGTGTGTCTTGTTTAAGTCGGATTATTTCTTCTGAAATAATTGTCTGAAGATTGATTCGAGTTTGAATTTCTTCATTGTGTGAATTATCACGACTAAATGGTTGGGTGTTAGTAACGTAAGGTATATTTAAATTTTCCAAAGCGAAAGTTTCACTATTTTTTAAATCACGGATTACATCGCTCAAAGATCCTGTGGGAAAAAGGTAGATCCTTTCAGATAGCGTTGGTAGGCTCTCTTTTCCGGTGGCATAGGTTGAAATGCTGCATAAAGGAACATTATTTCCTGTAAAATCTTTGGGTATTTCGCAACCCAAATAATAGGTTTTATCCTCTTTACTTATAGTTTCTAGTACAAACACATTCAATAAATTTTTATCCGACACTTGCTTAGACTTTTTTTCCTCATCTAGTTTAAAACGAGCAAGAGAAGCTCCTTCTTTTTTCTCTATGATTGCAGTCGTTTTTACATCGAAACCTAAGTCGACAAAATGGTGTAAAGCCTTTTCTTTATCAAAAAATTTTCTACCTTGTACTTCGCTATTAAACTCTTTTAATTGAGCATTTACTTCATTTAAATTAAGCCGGTTATTATTCTGTTCAAAAAAAATCTGAAAGTGATAGTTGGAATCGTCAGGCCTTGTAATATCTAAAACACCAATTTCTCGGTTATCAACAATTTTGTAATTTTTTATAGCTAATTTAAAATCAATTGTAGTGGGCATAGGGCATCACATTAAAAATATTATTATTAATGGCCATGGTAACATTTATGTTCAAAATTATAAATAGCTATAAACAATCGTTATCTGATAATCTATTTGTAATAAATTTATCTAATATGGACTACACCGCCTTTTACCGACTGAAAAGGAAAAGCTATGAAAGGTCTAATATGGTTTCGTGAAGATCTCCGTTTACATGATAATGCGGCATTGTATCATGCCAGTAAATTGTGTTCAGAAGGTATCCTAGGTCTCTATGTTGTTGATACCTGCTTTTGGAAAAAACATCATATGGCTGCTTGTCGAGTTCAGTTTTTGTTAGCTGGATTGGCGGAGTTAAGCCAAAGCCTTCAAAAACGTCATGTTCCTTTATTAATTAAATCAGTAAAAAGAACTTCAGACATTCCTGAGACATTACATCAGTGTATTAAAAAATATCAGCTGGACGCCCTCTTTTTTAATAAACAATATGAAATCGATGAAAAACGGCGTGATCAAGCGGTTTGTGCTTATTTAAGTCAGCATAAAATGAAATGTTATGCTTATGATGACCAAGTGATACTACCGCCAGGTGCGATACTGACTCAACAAGGTAAGATATTTAGTATTTTTACGCCCTATAAACGTGCTTATTTGAAGCTATTATTGAACAACCCCAATAGTATCACAAATTATTCACTTCCTAAATTACAATCCATAATAAACATTCGATCCAGTAAAGTTCCGCTCAGATTGCCTGGGTTTTCTTCGACTATTATTTGGCCTTCCGGCGAAAAAGAAGCGCAACGGCGCTTAAAAAAATTTATAAAAGATAATTTGTTTAATTATCATAAAACACGGGATTTTCCGGCATTAGCTGGGACAAGTTTGCTTTCACCTTATTTAGCTGCAGGGATGATCTCACCGCGTCAGTGTTTTTTGGCCGCTTTAATGGCCAACAAGGGTGAATATGATAGTGGAAATAAAGGGGCTACCACATGGATGAGTGAATTAATTTGGCGTGATTTTTATAAACATTTGCTCGTGGCTATTCCCCGTTTATCAATGCATCAGCCCTACCGATTAGAAACCGAAAAATTAAAATGGCGATTTAATACGAAACAGTTGCTTGCTTGGCAACAGGGCAATACAGGCTATCCCATCGTGGATGCCGGTATGCGTCAATTAAAGCAAATAGGCTGGATGCATAATCGTTTACGCATGATAGTAGCGATGTTTTTAACTAAGAATTTGTTTTTTGATTGGCGTTTAGGTGAAGATTTTTTTATTCGCCATTTGATCGACGGAGATTTAGCCGCGAATAATGGCGGTTGGCAATGGAGCGCATCCACTGGAACCGATGCCGCACCGTTTTTTCGAATTTTTAACCCGACTCGACAAAGCGAACGCTTTGATCCTAAAGGTGATTTTATTCGCCATTATTGTCCTGAACTTAGTTTATTGGATGCTCGTTCTATCCATGATCCCTATCAACGGGCGCCCAAACTGGCTTTGCAAAGTGGTTATCCAAAACCGATCATTGATTTTAAACGCTCGCGGATAGCGACAATAAAAGCGTTTAAATCACTTTAATAGTGATTGGAAAATTTGCGGGTGAAAACCTGTCAACAACAAATCATCATTTTCAGGAGGCAAGTTAAAGTGGTCTTTGGATTGTAAAGTGCTGCGGTTAACAACTTTAGATAAAAATCCTTTATTTAATTAATTTTTCCATTTTTAGTGAAACACATGCGAGGTAGTTTTAGTCGTTATTTGGTGACCGTTGTATAAAATATAGTCAATTTAAGGTTATAGGTTAATAGCGATAGGCTATATAATACAAAAGATTTAACCTAAATTAAGGAAGGCTTAAATGGCAAGGCCTATTTGGAAAGGATATATTACCTTTGGTTTAGTCAATATCCCCGTTATTTTGTACCCTGCTGAAAAAAAATTTGATATACAACTTAAATTAATCGATAGCCGAGATAAAGCGAGAATCCGCTATATGCGCATCAATGAGCATACCGGTGAAGAAGTTCCTTGGACGGATATTGCTAAGGGATACGAATATGAGGATGATAATTATTGGGTATTAAAGCCATCCGATATTAAAGCTATTTCAGGTGAACATTCGAAAACTATCGATATTGTTACGTTTGTTAAGAGAAATAGTATTAATATGATGGATTTCGAGAAGCCTTATTATTTAGTCCCAGATAAAAAAGGTGAAAAAGCTTATGTTTTATTGCGTGAAATTTTAAAAGCTACTAAAAAAATTGGTATTTCTAAGGTTATCATTCATACACGCGAATATTTAGCCGCATTGATGCCCTATGAGAATGCACTTGTACTTAATTTGCTTAGATATCATCAGGAACTTAGAAAAGTCACTGATTTTGAATTTCCTTCATCCCGCTTAAAAGCCTATAAAATTTCGACGAAGGAATTAGCGATGGCTAAACAGCTCGTTAATGGAATGACTACTCGGTGGAACCCTAAAGATTATCATGACGTATTTAGAGAAATCTTAACTAAATGGGTAGAAGCTAAGCTCCAACATAAAAAAGTTTCTGCAAGAAAAATTAAAACCCAGCTTAAAAAAAGTAATATCATTGATTTTGTCGATTTATTGAAAAAAAGTTTAGAAAAAAATAAGAAAAAGATGACGAAAAAACATTGATTAATTGATTATAAGGTAATTATGTCTTTAGAAAAGTACCGTAAAAAAAGGAATTTTAAACGTAGTGCTGAACCTTATGGCCGTATCAAACGTAATAAGCAGTTAATTTATAGTATCCAGAAGCATGCAGCCAGTCATTTGCATTATGATTTACGTTTGGAATTCAATGGTGTTTTGAAAAGCTGGGCGATACCGAAAGGGCCTAGTCTTGATAATTCCATTAAGCGCTTAGCGGTACAGGTTGAAGATCATCCCATTGAATACGCAAAATTTGAAGGTATTATTCCCAAGGGTGAATACGGTGGCGGAACGGTGATGCTGTGGGATGTGGGGACCTGGATATGTGAGAATGAAAATGCTAATTCTGCCTATAAAAAAGGGCATCTAAGTTTTATTCTGAAAGGGAAAAAGTTAAAAGGAGTTTGGAATTTAGTTCAGATCAAAAATAATCCAAAAAATTGGTTGTTTATTAAGGGGAAAGATAAATATGCGCAATCAGAACGGCAATACGATATTACGCACGCTAAGCCTAATAGTGTCTTAAGCCGGCGATCTTTGCAGGGAATAGCCAAAAAATTTCAGATAGATTTACCCAATAAATCTAAAATTATAAAAAAAACTTCTAAAAATTTTCATCTAAGCAAAACTAAAAAATGATGCCTGATAAGATACATCCTGAATTAGCTACGTTAGTTAAAAAACCACCTATCGGCGATGAATGGCTTCATGAAATAAAATTTGATGGTTATCGAATAATTTGTTTTATAAAAGATAACAAAATAAAATTTATGACGCGAAATCAAAAAGATTGGACAGAGAAATTTAAAGAATTACAATTTGAAATTCAAAAACTTAATTTAAAGTCGGCCATTTTAGATGGAGAAATCATTGCATTAAATCAAAAAAATCAATCTGATTTTCAGTTGTTATCTAATTCTTTTAATAAGCAGAAAAAAATCGATATTAAGTTATGCTGTTTTTGATTTACTTTATTATCAAGGTCAGGACCTAAGAGATTGGGCTTTACAGGATCGTAAACAATTATTGCGAACATTAATTCCGTTAGATAACAAGAAGCTTATTTTTAGCAGTCACCTGAATGGAAATAAGGGCGATATTTTTTTTAAAAAAGCCTGTAAAAAGGGTTTAGAAGGGATCGTCTCTAAAAAAAGATCGAGCCCTTATATATCCGGTAGAAATCGAAATTGGCTTAAAATTAAATGTAGCAAACGTCAAGAATTTTTAGTTGTAGGATTTACACCAGCGAATAAAAATCGACACTATTTTGCATCCTTATTATTAGCCGTGCACAATAATAAAAAAAAATTACTTTATTGTGGTAAAGTCGGTACTGGATTTAACGAAAATTCCCTTAAAAACATACGAAAACTCTTGAATAAATATAAAACTAATAAAGCGCCACTTAAGGTATTGCCGACTTCCATAGATGAAGTGATTTGGGTAGTTCCGAAAATAATCGTTGAAGTACAATTTACCGAATGGACACGAGCAGGTGCGTTACGCCATCCTAGTTTTAAAGGATTGCGGAAAGATAAGTCACCGAGTGAAATTATCAAGGAGTCTAAGTGAATACCCCAACTAGAAAAAAAGCAACAAATAAAAAAAATAAGCAATCAAAGGAGACATTTAATTTGTCTCATCCGGACAGGTTATTATATCCCGATGCAAATATTACTAAATCAGATTTGGCCAATTACTATCATAACATAGCAAGTCAAATATTACCTTATATTATTAAACGCCCATTAACATTACTCCGTTGTCCTAATGGACAAAAGAAAAAATGTTTTTATCAAAGACATTTAACTACAGAAATTGAAAATTTATTTGGAATAACGTTGACGGACAAAACCGATAAACCGGAACCTTATCTTTATATTAAAGATAAGTCGGGTTTAATGAGTTTAGTACAGTTAGGTGTTTTAGAAATTCATCCCTGGTCTAGTCAAATTGATAAAATAAACAGGCCTGATTTTATAACATTTGATCTAGATCCAGGGAAGAGTATTGAGTGGAAAAAAGTTATTGAAGCGGCTTTTTTTATCAAAGATAATTTAAAAAAACTTAATTTGCAAAGTTTCGTTAAAACAACTGGGGGCAAAGGATTACATGTCGTAGTGCCTATAAAACGATTGTATAATTGGGATAAAGTTAAATTATTTGCGCATACGTTTGTCAAATATCTGGCAATGCAAAATCCGCTATTATTTGTGGTTAATATGAATAAGACTAAACGTAAAGGAAAGATTTTTGTAGATTATTTGCGTAATCAACGCGGTGCCAGCAGTATCGCACCCTACTCAACCCGTATCAAACAAAATGCTTCGGTAGCTACCCCTCTGTCTTGGCATGAGTTGAGTGTGCGGATCAAACCCGATACCTTTACTGTTAAAAACCTACCGCATCGACTAGTTAAGCTTACACGTGATCCTTGGGAAGACTTTTATCTATTAAAGCAAAAGCTAAGCTTACCCATGGTATAATTTAGTAAAAAAACCGAATATGAGTTTTTAGATAAACTTATATTATGCTTGTTAATCCAATATGCTGACACCTCCGCCATTATCTCTGTATATCCATTTTCCCTGGTGTATTCGTAAATGCCCGTATTGTGATTTTAATTCACATGCTTTATTGAGCCAATTACCTGAAAAAAGTTATATCAATACATTACTGAAAGATTTAGAACTAGATCTTAGTAGAGTTCAAAATCGGCCGATTATCAGTATTTTTATGGGGGGAGGGACCCCTAGTTTGTTCTCGCCCGACGCGATTAACTATTTACTCGTTGAATTAGCTAAACGTTTGGAATTTTCTGATACGATTGAAATTACATTAGAAGCCAATCCAGGAACGGTAGACTATCAACGTTTTTGTGGTTATCGTGAAGCAGGTATTAATCGACTTTCATTGGGTATTCAAAGTTTTTCTACTGAGAAATTAAAAACCTTAGGACGTATTCATGAGGGTGACGAAGCGATTAAGGCGGTATTAGCGGCTAAAATAGCAGGATTTACTAATGTTAATCTCGATCTTATGCATGGCTTACCGAGACAGCGTGTTATTGAAGGACTTGAAGAGTTACAAATCGCTTTTTCACTGGATCCGACACATATTTCATGGTATCAGCTGACTATTGAGCCCAATACTGAATTTTACTTAAATCCTCCGCAATTACCCCGGGAAGAAAATCTGTGGGAATTACAAGAACAAGGCGAAGCGATTTTTAAACAAAAAAACTACCAACATTATGAAATTTCTGCTTTCTGTAAAGACCGATATCACTGTATTCATAATCTTAATTATTGGCAATTTGGTGATTATATCGGTATCGGAGCCGGTGCACATAGTAAAATAACCGATAGCGAAAAAAATACGATTAGACGCGCTTGGAAACAAAAAAATCCTAAATCATATTTAGCGCAAAAAAACAATTTTTTGGGGGAGGAGAAGTCTATTTTAACTAAAGATTTACCTTTTGAATTTATGTTAAATGCATTAAGGCTCCACCAAAGAATTCCATTTGAATTATTTCAGCAGAGAACAGGGCTAGCTTTTTCAAATATTGAGACGCTCATAAGTCAAGCCCAACAACAGGGTCTACTCAAGTATGACGCAGTGGCTATGGAAACCACAGCGTTAGGCAAACGTTTTTACAATAATTTACTTACTATGTTTATCCGAAATTAAGTTTGGAATTATACCGTCAAAAAAATTAGGTCCCAAATACGATGACCTAATTCTTGACCACGTTTTTCAAATTTGGTTATCGGTCTTGTTGGCGGCCTGGAAGCAAATTGATTTTTTTTAGCAGTATTTTTCCATTGAGGTGTATTTTCTAGTATTTTCAACATCTGTTGAGCATAATCTTGCCAATCCGTAGCAAGGTGTAATTTTCCATTTAATTTAAGTTTTTCATGTAATAATTCGACAAATTTTGCTTGTACTAAACGGCGTTTATGATGTCTATTTTTCGGCCATGGATCGGGAAAAAAGATTTGAACCAAATCTAAGCTGTGTTTAGGTGTAGAACGTGCTAAAATTTCAGTTGCGTCCGCGTAAATAATTTTAATATTTTTAAGTTTATATTTTTCGATTTGCGTTAAGAGTAATGCAATTCCAGGCCGATGTACTTCTATCCCTAAATAGTTATTTTCGGGATACTGTAGGGCTTGTTGTAACAAGCTGTCACCCATGCCAAAACCAATTTCCAAATAGTATAGGCTTCCCGCTGAAATAATTTATTAAAATCTAAAGGAGTAGAAATTAAGTTTTGATCACATAAAGTTGAAAGAGCAAGTTGCTGGCGATTACTTAATTTTTTTTGACGATGCACAAAACTGCGTATCGGCCTAACTAATCTGTTCATAGGAAAATAAGTTATGTATTAAGTAATAGCTTGAATTCTTTTACTAGACGTTCAATGCCCATCCTTACCTCTTTAATTGATCGCGCCAGCATATAAGCGGGCGTGCTAACTAGTTTATAAGTTTTGTCAACGACACATTCAATAGCAGTACAGGGGACGTGTTGGGCTCCCAATTTTTCTAGTATTTCTGCAGTTGCTTTATCATTCCCTATGGTTAATCGAATTCCTTTGGGATAAAGTTTTGGTGCTAAAACGGGTGCAATACAGATAAAGCCCGCGGGGTTTTTTGCGTCAATGAGGGTTTTTGCAAATTTAAAAACATCCGCTTGAATGGAGTAATCTTCCTTATTTAAGCCAAAATTACATAAATTTAATGCGGCGCCGAAGCCTCCTGGAAAGATCATCCCTGTGTATTCACGCGGGTTGGCAGAGGCAAGGTCTTTAATCTTTCCACGCGCAATGCGTGCAGATTCTTCCAAGACATTCCGGGTTACATGTTCGATTGTTTTACCGTTAGCCATATTCACAACGCGTGTTTGCGAAATGTTGGGCGCCAAACATTGATAAGCTAATTCAGCATGATCTAAAGCCAGTAAAGTCAGTACCGATTCATGGATTTCACTTCCATCTAAGGCGCCACATCCCGATAAAATGACTGCGATCTTATGTTTTTGCATTGCTTTTCCTTTCTAGAACCATTATAAATTTGACCTATTATCATGGTATTTTGTTATTTTCTCAACCTTATAAAAATAGGGATTAATAATGTCGAATATTCAAGCAAAGTTCAGCAATGTAAGCTGGTATTCTGATTTAATTTTATTGACAGTAAGTATTGCTTTGACTTTCGGTTTATTCTTAGGAACCAGACCACTGAGTGTACCTGATGAAGGCCGGTATGCTGAAATTCCTAGAGAAATGTTAGTGCTTCATGATTTTGTTACCCCGCATCTAAATGGGGTTAAATATTTTGAAAAACCCCCTTTATTTTACTGGCTACAAACGGGTTCGATTAAAGCCTTAAATCCTTTGATTATTCACAAGCAGGCATTTAATAAGTTTAAAAAAACAGATTATTTTTCACCTATCAGTGAGTGGACCGTTCGTTTACCTAACGCTATCGTGGCCTTATTAAATTGTTTATTAGTTTATGTGTCAGGTCGAATACTTTTTGAAAGACGAACAGGGTTATTAAGCGCCATCATATTAGCCTCTAGTCTGCTCTATTTTGCTTTAGCCCGTATGGTAACACTCGATATGACGCTATCGATCTGTTTATCCGGAAGTTTACTCGCTTTTTTAGTGGCAGCCAATCAATCGCCGAGTTTAAAACGTCGATGGTTATTTTATAGTGCTTATATACTCGCAGGTCTCGCAGTGCTTACAAAAGGGCTTATTGGTATTCTATTCCCCATCATGATTATCGGAGTTTGGATATTATTGTCTGCTCAATGGCGTTTATTGAAAGAGTGTTATCTTTTTAGTGGCGTTTTACTCTTTTTACTCATAGTTTTGCCCTGGCATATTTTAGTTCAGATGAGGAATCCTGAGTTTTTTCAATTCTATTTTTTTGATCAGCAATTTCTACGGTATTCCACACTCATCGCACAACGTTATCAACCGGATTGGTTTTTTATTCCAATACTTGTGGCAGGTTTTTTACCTTGGGTATGCTTTTTGCCTCAAGCTATAATGGAACATTTGCCTAAAAATTGGCAACAATTTAAGGAAAAAAATAATTCTATTTTTCTTTTGCTTTGGATAGGGATAATTTTTCTTTTCTTTTCTTTTTCACATTCCAAATTAATACCCTATATTTTACCTATTTTTCCCGCATTGGCATTATTAACCGGCCATTATCTTTCGAGTCATTGGCAGCACTGGGCTATTACCTGGGGATATGTTGCTGTCCCTTTACTTTGGTTAGTTCTAGGAGGAATGGGTATTTTAATTTTAATACACGATCCTTCTATTACACTAGCACAAAGCGCAAAGCATTTTTTGATTGTTAGCTATAGTCTTTTTTTATTCACGGGTCTTATTGCGAGCCTATATGCTATAAAGAAAAAACCGAATAGAGCATTTGCTAGTTTAGCAATAGGTAGTGTCGTGAGTTTTTTTATTGTATCTATGAGTATCCCTAAGTTAGATACGCGTTCTATAAAGCCCTTGGTAGTAGTGCTTATGCCGTTATTAAAACCAGGCGATAGAATTGTGTCATACTCTAAATATTATCAAGACTTGCCTTTTTATCTTAATCAGCGTGTTTTTACTGTTAATGTGAATGGAGAGTTAAGTTTTGGAATGAAACATCAACAAGAGACTCGTCGTTGGATGCTAAAGGATGCTGATTTCTGGCCTAAATGGAAGGGTTCAAACCATATTTTTATGATAACTAGCCGAATTGTTTATCAGGAACTTATAAAACAGAAAAAATATTTATTTTATTTACTTGCAAAAACGCCACAAGATGTTTTATTAAGTAATTACAGGATAGAGAAAAATAAAATTAAAAATATAACTCGGAATAATAGAGGATTAGAGAATGAGTAAACCTTATATCAGTGTCGTTATCCCTGTATACAATGAATCTGAAAATTTAGAACATCTCTATCAACGTTTGATTGCCAGCTTAGAAAAGATAGATAAATCTTATGAAATTATCTTGGTCAATGATGGCAGTCAAGATGATTCCTATGAACGACTTAATGAATTACAAAAAAGGCGACCTGATCAAATTCGTATTATTCATTTTAATGGTAATTTTGGTCAACACATGGCATTGATGGCCGGTTTTGAGCATGTAAAAGGAAAGATTATTATTACTTTAGATGCTGATTTACAAAATCCTCCTGAGGAAATCTCTCATTTGGTAAAACTTATTGAAGAAGGTCACGATTATGTAGGAGGTATACGAAAGAATCGCCAGGATACTTTTTTTCGGCGTTATGCTTCGAAACTTAATAATTGGTTACGTTATAAAATGACTAAGATTCGTTTGACTGATCAAGGTTGTATGTTAAGGGCCTATCAACGCTCACTTATTGACTTGATGATGTCCAGTAAAGAAACGACCTTATTTATTCCGGCGCAAGCTTATAGACTTTCTATAACCCCTATTGAAATTGAGGTTGGACATGATGCACGTAAAGGCGGCGAATCTAAATACAATCTTTATCGTTTGCTACGTTTGAATTTTGATTGGATGACGAGCTTTACTTTATTACCATTACAGATTTTTACTATGCTCGGATTGCTTATTTCAATTTTAAGCGGCTTCTTTGTTATTTATCTATTTTTACGACGAATTATTATTGGACCGGAAGTTGAAGGTGTATTTACATTATTTGCCATCGTTTTTTTCTTAATGGGGATAATGTTAATGGGTTTGGGTATTATGGGTGAATATATTGGACGTATTTACCAAGAAGTTCGCCACCGTCCTCGTTATGTTATTAGGAAAATAATTGATGATACGAATGAAGCGTAATATGTTTTAGTAACATGACATTTTAAAAATAAATAGGTTTAACTAATATATGAGTTTAAAAGTATTAATTCTAGGAATCAATGGTTTTATTGGTAGCAGCCTATTGGAGCATTGTTTAAAAAAAACGGACTGGCATTTGGTCGGTTTGGATTTAACCGATAACAAAATCAGCGAATTCTTAGAACATCCCTGCCTATTTTTTAAAAAAGGTAACATTAATAATGAAACAGCTTGGATAGAGCAACAGATTCAAGCATGTGATGTTATTTTGCCTTTGGTTGCTATTGCAACGCCGGCAAGTTATGTCAAGAATCCTTTAGGTATTTTTGAACTTGATTTTGAAGCTAATTTAAAAATAATTCGTTTGTGTGTTGAGCATAAAAAACGTATTATTTTTCCTTCTACTTCAGAAGTTTATGGGATGTGCATAGATGAAGCATTTGATGAAGAAACCAGTAATTTTATACTAGGACCTATTAATAAACCACGTTGGATCTACTCGTGTAGTAAACAACTTTTAGATCGAGTGATTCATGCTTATGGTCTAAGAAATGAATTACGCTATACGATTTTTAGACCATTTAATTGGTTAGGACCTAAACTTGATGATCCATTTAATGCTAATCCAGGGAGTTCTCGAGTGGTCAGTCAGTTTATTGGAAATGTATTACGTGGTGAACCTATTCAGCTAGTGAATGGCGGACAACAGCGTCGTAGCTTTATTGATATTGAGGACGGTATAGCCTGTTTATTAAAAATTATTGCTAATGAAAAGGGATGTGCTGATCAAGCTATTTTTAATATTGGTAATCCAAAAAATGATATTTCTATTCGTGAACTCGCTGAATTATTATTAGAACTTATTCGAGTTTATCCTAATTATAAAAACGATGTAGAGAAAATCCAATTACAAACGGTAGATCCGAATAGTTATTATGGAAAAGGTTATCAAGATGTGAAACGCCGACTCCCATCGATTAAACGAGCCAAAGAAAAACTACATTGGCAGCCTTCTATTGATATCAAGACGAGCTTGCAGAAGATTTTAAATTTTTATTTATTAAAATAATTCGATTGAGTACAGCATTTAAAAATTTGCTGTCTAATTCAGTTTTGGTTCTCAAGCACCAAAGTCGGGGATCAACAAATCCTGTACATTTTACTGCGTCCTTTTCAGTCATTATAATAATCGCATTATTACCAAAATTAAAATCACGTAGTTTAAATAAATAATGATCCGGGAAAGGGTGCTTAATAATCTTAAGACCTAGCTTATGTAATGTGTTAAAGAATTGATCAGGATTACCAATGCCCGCTACAGCGTGTATTTTTTTATCCTTAAAATATGATACGCCCTGTTGATTTTTAGGTTGAATAAGCTGATAAAAATAATCGGGAGTTAAGGATAATCTAAATTCATTAGTTTGAGCTATTCCTTTACTGACGATAAAATCGACCGAATTCAAACGGGAAGGAGATTCACGGAGAGGTCCTGCAGGTAAGTAAAAATTATTCCCGAATCGTCGTTCACCATCAATGACAACAATCTCTAGATTTCTGCCTAAACTTAAATGTTGTAAACCATCATCACTAATGACAATATTGCAATTCGAACGTTTAAGTAAATTTTTAGCACCACGACTACGATTAGGATCAATCATGGTGGGACATGACGTATGGCGCGCAATGAGCAAGGGTTCATCACCCACTTCGCGTGCATTACTGTTTTGATGTACTAAACAAGGGAAGTGTCGCGTATTTCCACCATAACCACGACTGATAATGCCTGGACGCCAGCCATGTTCTTTTAAAAATCGAGCAAGACTAATAACAATGGGAGTTTTACCGGTTCCTCCGATGGTAATGTTTCCAATGACGATAACAGGTACTGAGAGCGTGTTTATTTTTAACAGATGCATCTGATAAATTTTACGACGTAAAAAGATAAAACAACCATAAGCAAATGATAATGGCCAAAGTAAATAAGCCAAGAAGTTTTTTTTCTGCCAAATTTTTAACATTATTTTTTCGGTATTAACGGCTTAATAGAATATTTTTTCTTACATAATTTACGATGTCGAATCAAAGGAGTTAGTAAATTAATTAAGAGAATAGCGGCTGTCGAGAGATAGGCTATCCATAAGTAGAAACGATAATCTTTCATTGTAACTTCCTGTTGTTTTATCTACGGTAGCATAACATAATCTCGAGTCGCTTGCTTAAATCAATTTAATAATTTTAATTTGTGAAGATTTACAATTTACATTAATAATAAAAACTTATTAGGCCTTATCTTTTTTTAGGGAAAATGGTGCCCCAGGCCGGATTCGAACCGGCGACCTGTCCCTTAGGAGGGGACTGCGCTATCCAACTGTGCCACCGGGGCTGGATTAAGTTGCATTATATACGATATAAAGGCATTCATTTCAGATAAGATACCGATTTATTTCTTAATATGGATGGCGTGACTATTTTGAATTTAAAGATAAAATAATTTATTACGTTTCTTTTCTTTGTTTATCATAGATGAGTTAATCAAAGTGATAATCCCTATCTATAAAGCAATATAACGAGGAGTGTAAAATTTGACTAATAATGCCATAATGCCTCGCTAATGAAATATAAGGTTTAGTGTGTTATGCCTATTGAGAAGAAACATTTTACTGCCCATCCGTACTATCCTTGGCTAGTTATTGCTTTATCGGCGGGTTTTTTATTTTATAAATATGTCTTACAAGTTTCTCCTAGCATCATGACCGAAGACCTGATGTGCGTATTTCAGATACAGGGCACCGGTTTAGGTAATTTAGCCGCGAGTTTCTTTTACTCCTTTTTGCTCGCACAGCTTTTTGTAGGTGTTTTACTCGACCGTTATAGCCCACGGTTGCTAACGACAGTGGCTATTCTTTTATGTGCTGTAGGGGCTTATGTCTTTTCTAAAGCAAATACTTTAAATGTAGCCACTTGGGCTAGGATTTTAATGGGTATTGGGGCTGCATTTGCTACCGTTAGCTACATGAAAATGACCAGTTTATGGTTTAAACCCAATCAATTTGCTTTTGTGGGGGGGTTATTGGCTTCTGCGGCGATGCTAGGTGCGATTGCCGGCCAAGTGCCACTCTCTTTGGCGGTTAACAGTTTTGGATGGCGACAAAGCTTATATCTGTGTGCAGGGGGAGGATTACTTCTGGCAGGTTTATTTTACTTGTTAGTTCGCGATAAACCTGTAAGAGAACTTAATGAGACAGGATCTATAGAAAAGTTTTCATTTCATGAGGTCTGGAACGTAGTCAGTAATAAGCAAAATTGGTTAATTACACTGTATAGTGGATTGGTTTTTTCACCCATCGATGCTTTCGCGGGTCTTTGGAGCATTCCTTTTCTAAAAGAGACTTATCAAATTTCGCACACACAAGCGGCGTTATTGACCTCTTTTATTTTTTTTGGTTTAGCCTTTGGTAGTCCTTTATTGGGGTTATTGTCAGATCGATTAAATAAACGTGTTTCGGTGATGTTGATTAATGCTTTGGTGAGCCTAGTTACGATTACGCTGATTATTTATGTTAATCATTTTTCTTTATGGTTATTGGGAACTTTGCTGTTTATATTTGGATTTAGTACGGGTGCATTTATGCTCGGTTTCGCATTGGGCAGAGAATTAAATAAAATAACCGTTGCGGCAACGATAATTGCTTTAATCAATACGGGAGATATTGTCTTTAGTGCATTAACACAACCGCTAATAGGAAAATTATTAGATGTCAATTGGCATGGGAAGCTGATATCGGGCGTCCATTATTTTTCAGCGATAGACTACCGCCATGCGTTAAGCATCTTACCGATCTATATCTTATTAGCTTTAGGGCTATTATTTTTTATTCGTGAATCGAATTCACAACAATTAGAGGTTTAAAAAATAATTACGGACTCGTTGGACTGAGTTGATCAATAACCTTGGCCTTATAATCAGATTGCATAATCGGCAAATTTCGAAAATCCTCTAAAACCTTTGTGCAAGGGATCGTTTGATTTTTTTTCTCAATTATTTGAGCTTCTTGGCTAATACGTAGATAGACCATAGCCGCTGCCACTCGATCAGAAGGATCATTGGATAATTTATTGATAGCTTCAGTTACTCTTGCAGAAAAATCCTCTAGACTCTGACCACAAGCCTGTGAGATACCTCCGATAACACCGGCTTGTTTAGCAAACTCGATGGCTTTACTTTCCAGATTATTAGATACGGAAGATGGGGGGAAAGCACTCACGTTAGACGTATCGGCTAGTATGGGAGCGTTTACCAACAATAGAATTAAGCCTAATATTTTTTTTTGTAATGTACGCACCATTTTAATGTTAGTTAAGAGTGTAGGGTAATTCTAGAAAGTTTACTATAGGCCCTTCAAGGCTACCTAGTCTGATAATATGGGAAATAGCTTGCGTTTGCAAACAGATTAAGCCCTGATAGCGATTTTCCAGCTCTTTAGCACACCTAATCAGCGTACCTTTTTCGGTTTTTTGTTCAGCGTCTAATAAAGGCGTACCTGGCAAAAAGAGAGTAGGGCTAGTAAAGCGGACCCGATAAAGACGGCTTTTGGATTTCCCCAAATAGTGAGTACGGGCTATGATTTCTTGGCCAATATAGCAACCTTTATTAAAACTTACGCCGCCTATTTCCGGAAGGTTCATTTGATGCGGTGTAAATTGACCACTGGTTTCCGGATAAATCGTTGGGATTCCTGACATTATATCAAATAAATGCCATTGATTAATGCTATGTAGTTCAAATTGAGCCTCAATAAAGCCGATAGAGTGTGTGGCAGGGACTAACAAGATAGTGCGTAATATCGGCCCTGGAATAGATAAACTTAGTCGCTGATCATAGCTTTCAACTCCATTTTTCTTGGCCGTTTGTAATCCCAGTTCTTTTAGTACGGGGTTTATAGCAAAGCCATACAATCCAAGTTTTTTCCAATCATTACTGACCTCCGTCAAACTTACTTTTGAGAAGACGGCATATTTTTGCAAGGAGGTTAATAAAAGAGGCAAAATACTCTGCGGCAATAAAAAGTAATAATCATTTTGATAAAAAAATAATCGGAATATGGCAATTATACGTCCTTTAACATCACAGTGTGCGCCTAATCGGCTTTGTTGTGCATTAATTTCTTCCAAATCGCACGTTAATTGGCCTTGTAAGAATTGTTTCGCGTCTTTACCACTGATTCGCATGAGGCCCAGATCGATAAGGTCAATGGAGTTATTCTGACCCGTTATTTTTTCAAGCATAAAACTTAACCTTATTCGTTAAATTAGCAATTCTTCACTAGAATAAATTAACGGTTATAAATTATTTCAAAAGCTATATATAAGCGATAAACGACCTAAATACTAATTCATAAAGCAGATCAATAAGTATAACGCTAAAAGCTTTAGCGTCTGGTGTAGTTAACGTAGGAATTATTTTTTAATAATTAAAAAATTAAATAGATTAACCAAACAACTGTTTATCAATTAAGTCACACAAGCAATGAATAATCAATAAATGTGTTTCTTGTATTCGTGCCGTTGAAGTGCCTTGGACACGAATTTCAATATCTGTTGATCCCAGGAGTCCAGCCAATGCGCCACCTTCTTTACCGGTAAGGGCAATTATCTTTAGGTCTCGGCTTTGAGCGGCTTCACAAGCCTTGAGTATGTTTTCTGAATTACCACTGGTTGAAATAACGAATAAGATATCTCCTGCTTGACCTAATGCTCTTATTTGTTTAGCAAAAATTTCACTATAGCTATAATCATTGGCAATCGAGGTAATAGTTGTAGAGTCGGTAGTTAAAGCAATTGCGGGTAAACTTGGACGTTCAGTTTCAAAGCGATTAATCATCTCTGAAGCAAAATGCTGTGAGTCGGCTGCCGATCCCCCATTACCGCAAACCAGGATTTTATTGTTATTCAGAAGGCATTCAACAAATACTTGACTGGCTGTCAAAATAATTTCTGGCAGTGTTTCTGCCGCATCTGATTTGGTGCGTATGCTTTCAGAAAAATGGGTTTTAATACGTGTGAGCAGATTCATTAACTTACCTGGAAAATGCATTTTTTATCCATTCTACTTGAGATAAATCCAGTTTGGAAATATTAGATAATTTTTGAGTGGATTTAACGCCCACAACATCAAAACGACAAGCTATTTTTTCAGTTAATTGTTTGGATAGTAAATAATGTTCGGCGGCTTTGATGATTTTACGCTGTTTATGTAAATTGATTGATTCTAAACTGCTGCCAAAATGATAATGCTGTCGATAGCGTACCTCTATAAAAACTAGCACGTGTTCATCTCGCATAATTAAATCGATTTCACCCAGGCGACATTGATAATTACGAACAATAAATTTAAGTTTTTGTCGACGTAAATAAGTACAAACAAGCTTTTCGATTTGATCGCCTAATTTTTTTTTATTAATAGAAGAATTCATTAGTCAATAGGGATTAAATATCCATTACAAAATTGTGCGCAAGATAATTGCCGAACAATCCGATGCTGATTATTTAATGAAAGTGTACCTGTAGCACCTTGGAGTGTTTGCTGTGGCGATTGATTAAGACGTTCCAGTTGCTGAATAATATGAAAAGCATCGATACCTAATGCATAATATTTTCTGTTTTGGTTGAAACGTATAGGAAAAGATGATTTTAGTTGTTGATAAAGGTTAGGCTCAATGCGGTTATTGGCTAAAGACCAGGGAGCCGCACAGAAAATAACCTGATTCAAGTCTTTGTCAAAACGTGGTGAAGATGCCCCGCTATAAATTGACGCAGTTGCATAAACAGGTACATCACCTGCATAAAAGAATTTTAATAAAGGTTTTACTTGACGCCCTATTCGTGAGTTAGTGGCTAAGAAAATCACATCGAAATCAGTTCGCTTGTTGTGTGGAGGTTTGAAATGAAGAAAATGGCGCATTTGCTTAGTTATATCCGAGAGATTTTCAGATAACGACAGCGTATCGACGACAGTCCCCCCTAAAGCTTGCCATTGTTGCGCGAAGGTCTCGCCTAGATGTGTTCCCCAATTACCATTAGCCGTTATGATGAGCGCAGAACGCTTACCTCTTTGCCAAGCAAGTTGTGTGGCTTGTTGGGCTTCATCTACTGGGGATAAACCAAATTGGACTAACTGAGGAGGTGTACTAATATCAGGATTTAAATAGTTTAACGCTAAAATAGGGATGTGAGTTTGCAAACTTGCAATATTTTGTACCTGAGGTTTAAGTAATGGCCCAACGATTATTTGCACTTTTTTTACTAAAGCTTCGTTATAAGCGGCTTGCATATCGGATTCTAGACAAGTATCGATGAAAATTATACGAGGAGCTGATCGACTCTCATCTGCAGCCGCTAAAAAACCTTGTTTTACAGAGAGACCGATATTCGCTAAAGGTCCTTGTAGTGGTAGAAGTAAGCCAATCGATTGTATTCCATTATTGCTAGGAGCAGTTAATATTGAATCTGGGTTGTTTGATATGACTGGGCTAGGTGGATTATGGTTAGCGCAATCCGAAAGACCAAAATTTATCAATAGTAGGCAAGTGATTAAACGTAGCTTCATCATGAAAAATACTGTCTTCCAGTCAAATTTTAAACAATTATACTAATAATAGTTTATTCTAATACGTTTATGCAATGCTTCTGTAAATTTTGCGTGGTGACATTTATGAATAGATCTAATTCTCCTGATAAAGAAGATCTGGCATTTTTTAGGGAAGCAATGAAAGATGTCATGCGAACTAAATCATTACATCCAAAGACTAAACTAAAAAAAATTATTTCTTTAGGTGATAAACCACAATTAACCACTTTAAAAGATGAAAAACTACAAGTATCGACCGTGCTTTTAGATCCCACAGAATTAAATTTCGGATCAGAAGATTACTTATATTTTAAGCGAGCAGGATTGCAAAATAAAAGGATTAAGCAGTTAACCCGCGGAAATATTCGTCAATCGGATTATCTTGATTTACATCAAATGACTGTAAAGCAGGCACGTTTGGCTGTAATGAATTTTTTACTACAAAGCTGTGAGCGTGGTTATATTTGCGTAAGGATTATTCATGGAAAAGGAAGGCTTGATCAATCAAAAGCCAAATTAAAAAATTATGTCAATTATTGGTTAATGCAAATTCCATGCGTGTTAGCTTTTTCTTCTGCACAATCACGAGACGGTGGGACAGGGGCGGTTTATGTACTATTACGTCGAAATTGTCATGAGAAATAAATAGATATTCATTGTATTTAATATTTGATTTTTTATCAAGATTTCATGAGAATGGATAGCTATTTAGCAGTTAGTTTGGCATAACTTGCGACTAGCCATTTTGTTCCAACTTTATTAAATTTAATTAGTAAGCGAGTATGTTCTCCACGCCCTTCAGCGTCAATCAATGTCCCTTCACCAAAGGTAGCATGCGCGACCGTTTGTCCTATACGCAATCCAGTGTCGCCAATTATTGAATCACGATTTGAATTTTTTGCAGATTTTAATAATTGAGTAGGTCTAATAACAGAAGTTCGCAAACGGACTTCCTCTAATAAATCTTTTGGAATTTCTGAAATAAATCGAGAAGGTCGATGATGACTTTCGTTGCCATGTAAACGCCTGACTTCGGCATAGCTAAGAAATAACTTTTTCATTGCACGCGTCATCCCTACATAGCAAAGTCGACGTTCTTCTTCTAAACGGCCGGGCTCTTCGTGAGACATATGATGTGGAAACAATCCTTCTTCCATACCGCATAAAAATACCCAAGGAAATTCTAAGCCTTTAGCAGAATGCAAAGTCATTAATTGTACGCATTCTTGTTGACTATTCGCTTGATGTTCACCTGCTTCCAATGCAACATGCGCAAGAAAAGCGGATAAAATAGGGATACTACGGTCTTCAGGAACAAATTGTCGTGTCGCATTGATTAATTCTTCAAGATTCTCAATACGTGCTTGTCCGCGCTCACCTTTTTCTTTTTTATAATGACTCAATAAACCGCTACTATACAGAACTTGTTCTGTTTGTTCTGCTAGCGCTAGTGTTTTAGTCTCTTCATCCAACTTATTAATCAATTGAATAAAAAGAGTTAATGCATTGGCTGCACGTGCAGATAAGTTTTGACGAGTTAACAAGTGTTCAGCGGCTTGCCATAAAGAAAATCCTTGTGAGCGCGCTTCCATACGTAACGCTTGTAGAGTTTGATCACCGATTCCGCGCGTTGGAGTGTTTACTACACGTTCGAAAGATGGGTCATCATTTCGATTAGCGATTAAACGTAAATAGGCCAATGCATCCTTGACTTCGGCGCGTTCAAAAAAGCGTAGTCCACCATAGATGCGATAAGGAATTTGTGCAGATATTAAGGTTTCTTCTAAGACACGCGATTGCGCATTGGATCGGTATAAGATGGCAACCTCATTCGGATTCAATCCTTTTTTTAAACCTTGTTTAATTTCGTTTATAATAAATCGGGCTTCATCTAAATCATTAAATGCACCATATAATGAAATAAGATCGCCTCGACCACCACTACTCCAAAGTTTTTTACCTAAACGACCATCATTGTGTGTGATTAAAGCATTCGAAGCGGCTAAAATAACTCCAGTAGAGCGATAATTTTGCTCGAGGCGTATCGTGGAATTATTGGGAAAATCGTGTGTAAAGTCTTGGATGTTTTTTACACGTGCGCCACGCCATCCATAAATAGATTGGTCGTCGTCGCCGACTATCATTAAATAGTTGTTGCCACTACTTAATAGTTTTAACCAGGCATATTGAGTTCTATTGGTATCTTGAAACTCATCGACCAAGATATGCCGAAAGCGTTCTTGATAATGGCGTAAGATATCTGGATTTCGAGTAAAAAGTTCATAGCTACGTAAAATGAGCTCAGCGAAGTCGATCACTCCGTTTCGAGCACAAATTTCTTCATAGGCTTGATAAATGCGAATTAAAGTTTTGGTATAGGGATCATTCGCATTAGTGACTTGATTAGGTCTGATGCCTTCATCTTTTTGTTGATTAATGAACCATTGTACTTTTTTTGGCGCCCATTGCGCTTCATCAAGATTTAAACTGACTAAAATTCGCTTAATTACGCGATACTGATCATCACTATCGAGTATTTGAAAGATTCGTGGTAAACCCGCGACTTCCCAATGTTGGCGTAATAAGCGATGGGCGAGACCATGAAATGTGCCTACCCACATCATGCGCATCGGTATATCGAGTAAATTTTCGAGGCGTTGGCGCATTTCTCCAGCGGCCTTATTTGTAAAAGTGACCGCAAGAATATTATGTGGAGCGATGTTTTCCACATGGATTAGCCATGCGATACGATGGACGAGTACACGAGTTTTTCCACTACCTGCTCCAGCTAACACCAATAAATGTGTCTGTGGAGCTGAAACAACTTTTTGTTGAGCTTCATTTAAAGATTCTAGCAAGATGTGATTAGGATCAGACATAGACGGGGATTGTAACGAAATTTCAAAAATCTTGCATGTTTTTTTAAGATATCAATTGAGCTTGACTTAAATCTTTTATTTAATTACATAGGCATTGCTTTCTAAAGGATGAGTTAAGCTATTTTTTATTAAAAAATAATCATAATTTTTTTATAGGTCTTTTTATCAAAATTAATGAGATGGCGTGCAATATAAAGTGATGTAGCTTGCGAGGTCTGATGATTTAATGGCAGAATCATTTTTAGTAAACGCTTGCTAACTTTTTTCCGAGGAGTTTAGATCTAATAAATAAATGCATTGTTTGTTGGAATTTTGAACCGTCTGAAACTCGAGTTATTTTAAAAATTGAAGTTAAATGGGATAGCTCACACTAATTTAAAACCCAGTAAACTGGGGCAAGTATAAGATCACAAAATTGATAAATCTCATTCTACCTACTGCGAGGGACTAATATGCGTAAGATTTTTAAATTAGTGCTATTAACCAGTATTTTATTAAGTATATCTAGCCTATCATGGGCAGGTAGTATAGTCAGAGATCTTAACCTCTCTGCTTATAAAGGAAAATGGGTGATCATAAGTTATTGGGCAACGTGGTGTGAATATTGCAGAGAGGAAATTCCAGGGTTAAATTCATTTTATCAAGCTCATGCGGATCAAATTGCGATGTTTGGGTTTAATTACGATGATCCAGGTGATTTATCACAGCATATCACTGAAATGGGTATTCAATTTCCGACGTTAATGAATGATCCAAAATCGAGTTTTGGGATACGGGGTATTTCGGGTTTGCCCACTACGTTTGTTATTGGTCCTGATGGTCGTTTAAAGCATCTATTAGAAGGTCCTCAAACAAGACGCAGTTTAGAGAGGGCAGTTGGCTTATAATTTAAAAAACAGGTTCATTGCTTGTTGAGCTATTTTCTTGATTTTCTGAGGCAGGAGGTTCTGCTTGCATAGGAGTTTTTGTAGAATTAACTGGGACTTCATTCGAGTTATCAGTCGTATTGAGTGGAATGCTATCTTCTTCTTGTATCGATACTTTTCCAAGATCATCTTTACGAAAGTATTCTAAAATAGAACCCGGTATTCCGTCAGGTAATAGATTTCCAGTAGTAGGGTCAATACTTGCTATCACGATATTAGGTGGTTGTAACATCGTTTTTTCAGGCTGACCTTTTAATGCGACACGCATGAAATCTATCCACATGGGTAAAGCGGCTTTTGCACCATATTCTTGTACTGAGCTGGGTTGATCGAATCCTATCCAGACAGTGGCTACTAAATTACTATTGAATCCCGTAAACCAGGTATCGACATAATCACTCGTTGTACCCGTTTTTCCAGCAAGATCGGTTCGATTTAAGATTCTAGCCTGTGAACCCGTTCCATAACGAATAACATCCTTTAAAGCGGATGTCATGAGAAAAGCAATATCAGCAGGAATAACTTGCGGCGCATAAGGACTCTCTTTATCACTTGTTAATCGGGGTTCAATTTCTCCGCGTAAACAAGCTTCACAAGCGATTTTAGGTTCAGCTTTATAGATGATTTGACCTTGTTCATCCGTAATATGATCAATGAGATAAGGTGTAATTCCGAAACCACCATTTGCAAATACGGCGTAGGCACGTGCGAGCTCTAAAGGAGTGACCTCACCAGTTCCGAGTGCTAAAGAAAGATTGCGTGGTAATTTTTTAGCGTTAAAACCAAAACGTTTTACATAGGTTAATGCATAAGAGACATCAATAGCTTGCAATAAACGAACGGATACAAGATTGATGGATTTTGCTAAAGCAACACGTAATCGTGTCGGACCACTGAAAGTATGATTGTCATTTTGTGGCCGCCAAGGTTCGTCATGACCCGGGATGTCAAATACCAAGGGCGCATCATTAAAAACATTGGCGAGTGTGTAGCCTTTAGCCAATGCCGCTGCATAAATAAAAGGTTTAAATCCTGATCCGGGTTGTCTTTCTGCTTGAACAACACGATTAAATTTACTTAAATTATAATCAAAGCCGCCGACCAATGCAGTAATAGCACCTGTTTGCGGGTTTAATGCGACTAAAGCCCCTTGTACTTTAGGGATTTCTGATAATTGCCAAGTATTATTTGCTGTTAATTGAACACGAATAATATCGCCTACATGGACTTTATTTCTTAAGGCGTCGGGAGGTGGATTTAGATTCGTTGTATCAAGCTGAGGGGTGGTCCATGCAACACCTTGCCAGGGAATGAAAATCATTTGGTTATCAACTAAAAGAGCAGTGATCGCTTCATTAGTGACGGAAATTACAATAGCTGCTTGTAAACCATTGATAGAAGCAACTCGATGCAATGTATTTAAAGCACGGGTTACTTTATTGGCATCTAAGGGGGCAATATTTTTTTCTGGGCCCCTGTATTTATGTCGTTTGTCATAAGCTAATAAGCTGGTTCGTACGGCTTTATTAGCGGCTATTTGTTGAGCTGAGTTGATAGTGGTATAGACATTGTAACCCTTTAGATAAATATCTTCTCCAAAGCTTTTGTACATCATGTCGCGCACCATTTCAGCGACATAAGATGCTTTAATCATTCCTCCCTCATTTGTTTGTGCATGGGTTAACATCGGTGTTGCTATCGCAGCTTGATAAGCCGCTTTAGAGATATAACCCAATTCATACATACGTAATAAGACGTGATCACGACGTTGTTTTGCCCCAATGGGATTGACCAGTGGATTAATGGCTGATGGAGCTTTAGGTAAGCCGGCAATCGTTGCCATTTCCGGTAAGGTAAGTTGATTGAGTGTTTTATTAAAATAAACCTGTGCAGCGGCCGCGATACCGTAAGCGCGATTCCCAAGAAAAATCTTATTAAGATAAAGTTCTAAAATTTGCTCTTTAGTAAATTCTCTTTCGATCTTTAGTGATAATAAAATTTCAGTAAATTTTCTTAAAAAAGTTTTCTCGCGAGACAAGTAAAAATTACGCGCAACTTGCATGGTAATAGTACTTCCCCCTTGTACTTTAGTTCCAGTGAGCAATACCTCTCCGGCAGCACGTAATAAGCCATAAAAATCAACACCATGATGCTCTAAAAAACGTTGATCTTCAGTCGCTAAAAAGGCTTTTACCATTAAATTAGGCACTTCATTTAACTTAACAAGATTTCGATGTAATTCCCCAAATTCAGCAATAGGTTGCCTGTCATTTGTATAAATTCGCATAGGGATAGGAAGCTGAACAGATTTTAAATCCTCAACATCGGGTAGTTGTTTATCAAGGTAGATGTAAAGTAGGCTTCCTAGCAGCAAAAGGGTAATAAAAAGGCTTAAGAGCATTAAGAAGAAATTACGGAAAAAATGATTCGATCTTTTCATAATTAAGAAAGTTTGATTAACTTAGTGATATCTTTTGCAAATCACGTCAAAAAGCATTCTCGCCTGCTACATCTCATGACAGAGGCTTTCAAAATGAGAATCGCTATTGCTTATCTTGAAGACTCTCGCCTAACAACTCAAAACTATAGGCATACAATGGCAGTGTATTGCTCATCAATAGCATAAACTTTGTATCTGTAATTCTAAAATTACGAGCAGTATCATATCGTAACTAATCTTCTTCTGAAACAATCATTTAATTAAAAATAGTGTGTAATGGTGTCTTTGTACACTTTATTTGGATTAAAAAGAAGAGGTATTAATCTTTAACGTATCCTGTTTTAAATTTGCCCGTTAATATTTTATGTTACAAATAATTGACAATGTATTATTTAGATGCATAATAAAGAAAGTAGGTCAAAAAATCTTAGGAAAACAAAAAGAGCACGTAAGGGAATATGTTTTTTTTCAAGGATAGATTTAAAAATATTGAAAATCCTGAGGCTACAATAGGTTTGGATATTAGTAGTCGTATGATTAAGTGGGTTAATTTGGGAAGGGATTACGAGCTTAAGCGATATGCTATCCAAGCAATTCCTATGTCAAAAGGGAAGGTCGCTACTAAAAATGCCTCGTATATTGCTAATAACTTAAAGAACACACTGTTTGGACAAGATAGTATAAGAAATTGCATAATCAATATTCCTGACGTTCTGGTTTGTAGTAAATGGGTGCAGGTAGATTGTACTAATGATCGTCATATTTTAAAAATAATTGAGTTATTAGTGGAGCAATCTTTTCCCTATCCTTTAAGTAAGCTTTATTATGATTATCAATTTTATCAATCATTAAACCAAGAAAAGAGTAAAGTTTTAATCGTTGCTTGTCGCAGAGAAGATTTAGATTTTCGTTTAGATATTGTGCAGCAAGCCAATTTAATTCCTAGAGTTGTAGAGGTGAGCTCTTATGCTTTAGAAAGAGCTTATTCTTTTTTCTTTCCTGATAGTTTTGAAAATACACTCTTAATAGATATAGGAATCAATCAGTTAACATTTTTATTTTTGAACAGTTCTCAAACCTTAGTTTATTGTGAAAATCTACTCACCAAGTGTGATCAAGAGTCAATTTTATTACAAATAAAACGGTGCATAAAAAGATATGTTTTGACTTATCCTTTCCGATTTTTAAAACAACTGTTTATTATTAGTTTTAATAGTTCAGTATTAAATTTTCTGTTACATAGATTAGATGGATTTTTACAATTGAAAATAAAGACTTTAAAAAATCAAAATTGTCTCAAATATAGTACAGAAATAAATAGCAACAAAATAAAGCAGAAATTCTTAAATTTATTTTTAAGTTATGGTTTAGCCTTAAGAATAAATTTATATAATAATAAAAAAATCAATTGAGTTAATTGATTTTTTATTAATTTTTTTGGAAAGATGTTATGAAACAGATTAATTTATTTCCATGGCGAGAACAAGAGATTAAATCAAAGATAAAACAATTTATTTTAATTTGGTTTGGGGTTTCGTGCGTATGTTTTTCTTTGTTATTTATCGCAAATATCGTAATTATTCAGCAGATTAAAAACTATCAACTGATAAGTCAGCGTATCTTTTTTAAGCTAAAAAATTCTGCGTATAAAATTCAAGAAATGAGAAAATTGAAATATGAAAAAAAAGAACTTACAAGAATTATAAAGATTACTCAAGTTAATCATTATAAACTAAGAAAAATTTTAGAATTTTTAATTTACCTCGAATATTTAATTGCTCCAGATATCTTTATTCAGTTGATCGAATTTTATCCCCCTTATTTTATTTTGATTATGCACTCTAGCACAGAAAAAAATTATTTTAAAATTATTAAATCTTTAAAAATAAAAAATAAATATAAATTAAATGTACAAATTATTAACAAAGCTAAGGACAGTTTGTCATTAGATTTTTTAATAAAAATGATTGTTTAAAAATTATTTATTTTAATTGTAATTATTAATATCATAAAAAATGATTAAAATTAATTTAAGAAATGTTTATTTATGGTCGGCCCGTTTTAAAATAATTGTAATTCTAGGGACTAGCAGTATTATTTTTGTTTTAGGATATTTTTTTTGTTTGAGAGGGCATCTAGAAATAAGAGAAAAAGAATATTTAAATTTATTGGCTTTGAAAAAAAAATCAAATGAACAGTTAAAAATAGCAGTGGGCCCAAGTTATCAAAAAGAAGTTAAAAATTTAAAAGATAAATTTGATATATATGTAAATGATCAGATAGATAAACACGTTTCTCATATTTTAAGTGGGCAATTAATTTCGCCTACTATCGAGATAGATAAAAATTTATTAATTTCCTTAAAAGGTAAGAATTATTTACTAAAGACAAGTGATTTTATTCAATTTTTAAACTCAATTGCAAGTATAAATAAGTTTATTTTATTAAAAAGATTTAAATGGAGTATTTTAAATATATTTCCATATTTTAAAAGAAAAAATATATTTTTTTTATTTAAAGTTTATAGCTTTAACACGAGCAGAGAAAATTTAATTTTAGCGTTATCAAAAAAAAAATTAAATATAAAATTTACATTAGAGAAAGATGTTCTACTACAATATTCATTAAAAAAAATTAAAATGATAGGTTTTTACGCATATAATGAAATTAAAAAAATAGGATTTATTCAATTACCTAATAAAAAAATTTATAAGATTCAATTAGGTGATTTATTAGGTAAAGAGCAAGGTTTGGTGATAGGTATTTATGATAAAAATATTTTTATTTTGAATAAAAATTTTAAAAAAATAACCAGATTATCTATAGATAATAGGGAATTGGTATATGTTTAAAAGTTCCCTTAATAAAAAATTAGTGCTCTTTCTTTTAATGTTGATTTTTAGCCATAAAATTTTTTCAAATGAATTTAAAAATAATGAGCGTAATAATATTTCTTTTAATTTTCATGATATCAGAATTCACTCAGTTTTAGAATATTTATCTGAATTACATGGTAATAATCTAATAGTTGATGATAAAATTCAAGGGAAAATTAGCATTTCTTTACATCAACTTAATTGGGAACAGGCATTAAATACTATTTTGAAAACTCAAGGCCTTGTTAAGCGCCCGATTCCTAACGGATGGTTTATTACTACATCTGAACAAATATTGAAACAAGATAAAATTAATTTGAACATTCAACAGAAAAAAAAGGATCTGTCTCCATTAATTTTTAAAGTGATCCAAATTCATTATAGAAAAGCATCAGATATTAGTAAATTGTTAAAAGATAAGACTAATACACTTTTGTCTGTGCATGGCAGTGTTAGTGTTGATAGTCCGACTAATAGCTTATGGATAAGGGATTCGATTATTCAGCTCAATAAAATTGTGACATTTATTCAAGAGCTGGATAAACCCATTGATCAAGTTTTAATAGAGGCACGAATAATCAGTGTTGATCAAAGTAAGGAAAAGGAATTAGGTTCACAATTGGGTTTAGTGCCAACGCAATCAACTAATGAGCTTTTAAAATCTCACCTAAAAAATACAACTAAAAATTCTAATGTTGGTTTATTAAAACATTTAACTATGGATTTGCCCATGGCAGGTGTTACATCGATTAGCGGTATTGCCGCATTAGGTTTACGTTTAATGCGTTTAGGTCAGAATTCTTTCTTGGATCTCGAGTTAACTTCGTTAGAACATGAAGGGGTTGCTCAAATTATTTCAACACCTCATTTAATTACCATGGATCAACAGACTGCCTATATAGAAACTGGAGCTGAAATCCCCTACCAAGAAAAGGCTTCAAGTGGGGGTAGCAATGTCATCTTTAAAAAGGCAGTGCTATCATTGAAAGTGACACCTCAAATAATACCAGATAAGCATATAATATTGGACTTAAAGGTCAATCAAGACCAGCCGAGTACTTTTATAACAGTTGATGCCCCAACGATTAAAGCACGTAGAATCAAAACACAAGTGATCGTTAAAAGTGGTGAAACAGTTGTATTAGGTGGAATCTATGAGTATTCTCAAAGTAAAATAGAACGAAGAGTTCCTTTTTTAGGCACTTTACCTATGATAGGTCGCTTATTTCGCTTAACCGTTTCGAATAATAAACGTAGTGAATTGTTAATATTTTTAACACCGATCATTTTGAAATACTGAGTTGTTAGGGATATTTATCTAAGTAATTTATTTTACAAAACGAGCTAATTATGCAATTTGCTAAATGGTGGTATACACTTCGTACATTAGATAGTGATCGACTTATTCATAGCTTTAAAACAGCTATTGCATTATTAATTGGTTTGTTGACTTCTTATCTATTTAAACTTCCGCTACAAGGGGCATGGGTTGTAATTACCATTCTAGTGGTTATGTGTGCACAGTCTCGAGTCGGTGCGATTTTACAAAAATCCTATATGCGATTTATAGGGACCGTAATAGGCGCCAGTATTGCGAGCTTGACTCTTTGGCTGGTTTATCCAAATGCTGTGTTTACTATCTTAATTTTATTTGTAGCCACAGCAGTATTTAGCTATATAGCCGATAGTCCAAGCACTTGGAATGAAGCGGGGCCTTTGGGGGCAGTGACACTGGTCATTATTATTATCTCGCAAGACCCCAATTTTTATACGGTAATAAGTCGTTTTCTAGAGATTAATTTAGGTATTATTATTGCTTTATTAGTATCACGCTTTATTTGGCCTTTGCATTCCCTTACAAAACTACGTTATATATTAATAGACTCTTTACAAAATCTTAAGAATCTCGTTCAAGAATTGGAAGAATTTACGTTGATTAATGAAAAGATAGTTCAGAAATTGCCTGATGTTTTTGAAAATAAGATTTTAAATAATATCGGTGTTCAAAAAAAATTATTTCAAGAAGTGATGAGCGAATCATTTGGTCGATCTAGTCTAAGTCAGAATTTTAAAAATATTTTAGCGGCTGAGCGAGAAATTCTACGTTGTGTTTCGCTAATGAGAAATGCATTAATAAAATTTTCGGATGAAAATATTTTGATCTTTAATCAACATGTCGAAATACAGAAAATTTATCAAGTAACACAGACCTTATTTTTAAAAAGTATTGATATACTGCAGGGTAAAGACAAAGAAAGAGAAATTGAAATAGTAAAAACTTTTCCAGACTGGAATGAAATACAGTTTCATCTTAAATCTTTAGGAATAAAACAGTCGGATCAATTTGCTATAGATTTATTTATTTTTAGTGCCGATCGATTATTAATTCAACTGTACACGCTAATTATTTTAATAAAAAAAGTTTAAAATGATGAATAACTCTCCATATTGTTTAATTCGAGCACTTTTAAATCAACCGGTTAACCGCACACCCCTGTGGATTATGCGTCAAGCCGGTCGTTATTTACCTGAATATCGTATCACTCGCAATAAGGCAGGAAATTTTTTGAATCTATGTAAAACACCAGAGCTAGCTTGTGAAGTGACTTTACAGCCATTGCAGCGATTTGGTTTAGATGCAGCCATACTTTTTTCAGATATCTTAACCATCCCTGATGCAATGGGTTTGGGCCTTTATTTTGTTGAGGGTGAAGGGCCAAAATTTAAAAAACCGTTAAAAAATTTAAGTGATATTAAGACTTTAGCTATCCCTGATCCTGAAATGGATCTGAGGTATGTAATGGATGCTATTACACTCATCCGTAAAGAGTTAAAAGGTAAGGTTCCTTTGATTGGATTTTCAGGAAGTCCTTGGACGCTTGCTTGTTATATGATGGAAGGAGAAGGTAGCCGAGAGTTTAGAAAGGCTAAAACACTTTTATATCAAGAACCCGGCATATTACATAATTTATTAAATACCTTATCGGACGCAATTACCTTATATTTAAATGCACAAATTGCTGCTGGCGTGCAGGTGATAATGATTTTTGACACTTGGGGCGGGCTATTAAACACGTCCGCTTACCAAACATTTTCGTTAGATTACATGACGTATATTATCAGTCGCTTAGAGCGAGAAAAGGATGGACAAAAAATACCACTTATTTTATTTACTAAAGGTGGAGGTTGTTGGTTAGAAAAGATAGCGCTATCGAGTTGTGATGCAATAGGCTTAGATTGGACGGTTGATATCGGCTTGGCTCGCCAGAGGCTTACCAACAAAAAAGTGGCGCTACAAGGGAACATGGATCCAGCCGTTTTATTTGGAAGCCCTGAAGCTATCCGTCAAGAAGTAATGAATATCCTTCAGTCTTATGGTAATGGGTCAGGCCATATCTTTAATTTAGGTCATGGCATCTCACAGTATACTCAACCGGAAAATGTAAAAGTACTTGTTGAAGCGGTTCGTGAATTAAGTCCTTTTTTTCATTCCAATCGATAATTTATTTTCTATTTTTTTGGGTATTGAAACGAAAGGACTCGTCTCTTTATGACCAATGGTTACGGATTCTCCTTTAGTTTTTTCTAATTTTTTTAACTCCAAGGTAGCTATATAAGCTAAAACGTAAAGTTTATTTGGCGGTGTTGGATATTTTGGTAAAGGTTTGAAATAGAAATTAGCCAATTTTTTATGACATTCAAAATTTCTTTTCATGTTTTTATTTTAACTAGCTAATTTAAGCCTAATTTCTAAATCGGGGGATAATAACTTTAGTTTTAATAAATAGCAATTGATTTAAAAATTGGATTAATATAATATTAGTTATAGAGGTATCTATGACAAGGGGCAAGTTCTATTTATATTAATTTAATTTTTATTTCCTTTAATCTTTTTAATTAAAAAAATTAAGCAAATAAAAATTTTCGCAATAGAAAATATTTCGCTAATTACCCAGTGTAAATATGGAATTACCTAAATTAAGAGAGGGATTTTATGCCAGTATTGAATCGTGACTTATATAAATCGCTTTGTGACTCGAACAAAAGCTATTTGATTGGACAGGGCCTCGTGCCAGCCAATACTAATTTAGATGTCGTTTTGCCTGATAATTCAAACCAAATTATTTCTCAGCTTATCATTAATGAAAAGTTAAATAAGCAAAAACAAAGTTTTAAATCAGAATATGTTACGCAGACAATGTCTATAGCCTTGATGCTGCTAGCCGGTGGCTTTACTTTAGCTTCATTTTTCATTGCGTCCGCAATAGTATTACCTATTCTTCCCGTTTTATTGTTAGGTTTTGGTGTCATCGCCGTCATCAAGTTTATTTTAAGCTTTAAAGTAAATTGTCTTGAAGTTAATACAAATGAGATCGTTAATAGTTTGAGCCGACTAGAAGTTGATGCAAATGCAGAAGAGAGCGCTAGAAATATTGTTGGTAATGAAATTCGAGAATTAAGAGAAATAACCATTACGCTGGGCGAACAAACCGGAAATCTGAGTGAAAAAATCGACGTCTTGTCAGGAAACATTACTCAGAACTTATTTAAGCTAGGTATGTTTTCTTCAAAACCTAATCCTGATTTGAGTGCTGATTCAGCGAATGAATTTCTTAATGAGGAAGAGATGGAAGCTAGATCATCGAGTCCAATACATAGTTAAAGCAGATCATTTTTATAAAAACAAAGACGATTTTAATTAAAGATTTTAGGATTAAAGGTAACTTGGATCAGTTTGTGATCTTTTGTCGATGTAAAGCTAAAACCCAATAGCCAGCAATTCCCGATAAGATTGAACCGGCAAAAACACCTAGACGAACTAAAGATGTCAATTTATTATCACCAAAAGCGAGGTTCGCAATAAATAAGCTCATAGTAAATCCTATTCCACAAATTAGCGAAGTTCCATAAATATGGCGCCAATTCACTGAATGAGGTAATTTTACTAATTTTGCTTTTACTGCCAGCCAACTCGCTCCCAAAATACCTAATTGTTTACCAAGAAATAATCCAGCAATAATTCCTAGTGGTAGCGGATGGAAAAGGCTTGCTAAATTAATGTTGGAAAATGAAAGACCTGCATTAGCAAAAGCAAAAAGCGGTAAAACGCCGTAAGCCATCCATGGATGTAATAGATGAATCAAATGATGTAGTAAAGAATTAAAATTATGATAACTGCTTTTCTTTAAGGGAATAGTAAACCCAAATAATACACCTGCAATCGTTGCATGAATGCCAGAATTGAGAATAAACAACCATAATGCAATACCTAACACACCGTAAGGAAGAAACCGTTGGATATGGTAATAGTTTAAACTAATTAAACCGAGGAAGGCCAATAACGCTGAAAACAAATAAAGCCAGTCTATTTGTTGGGTATAAAAGGTTGCAATGACAATAATTGCACCGAGATCGTCAATAATGGCTAATGCCATTAAGAAAATTTTTAAAGTAACGGGAATATGTTTGTCAAGTAATGAAAGCACACCTAAAGAAAAGGCAATATCAGTTGCCATCGGGATAGCCCAGCCTGGTGTAAATTGTGGGTAGGGATGATTGATGCCTAAATAAAGTAGCGCGGGAACTAACATCCCTCCAATTGCAGCGATGGTAGGTAATAAGGCTTTAGTTAATGTATTAAGTTCACCTTGAATTAATTCTCTCTTAATCTCTAGACTGACTAAAAAAAAGAAAATAGTCATCAAACCATCGTTGATTAAGTGTAGAAAAGAAAAATGAATGTTAGGTCCTATGTTTAGAGTGTAACTTAAGAAAGCTTGATAGGAGGTTTGCCAGTGAGAATTAGCGAGAATTAAAGCGAGTAGAGCCGAAAATCCTAATACAAGCCCCCCCGATGCTTCGAGCTTTATAAATTTATGTAGAAATTTACGCATTATTTTCCTCGGCATTAATAGAGTATTTACATTGTCCAGAGAGCGGCATTGATAGTATTCAAATAGTTCTCATGCGCTTTTAATTCTTCGTTAGTGGCATAAATAACGGGTAGTAAAGCAATCTCTTTCGTTATCTTTTTTGGTTCAATCGGTTGAATAATATGTGAACTCTGTTCTTCTTCACTAAACAAAAGGGTTTGACCTCCCGTCATAGCAAGATAAACTCGGGCTAATAATTCAGCATCTAATAAGGCACCGTGTTTATCTCGTTTTGAATTATCTATGTTATAGCGTTTACAAAGCGCATCTAAGCTATTACGTTGCCCGGGATGTAATTGCCGAGCTAACGGAAGCGTGTCTAATACTTGGCAATAATCAATCATTTTTTTATATTTTTTTTTACTTAACTTTAATTCATTATCTAAAAAACCGAGATCAAAGGGTGCATTATGGATTATGAGCTGTGAATCCTTAAGAAAATCCAGTAACTCATCGGCAATAGTTTTAAATAGAGGTTTATCCATTAGAAACTCAGTGCTCAGGCCATGTACAGCCAATGCACCTGGCTCGCTATCGCGCTCAGGATTAAGATAGCAATGAAAGTTGCGTTGAGTGAGACGACGATCGATCAGTTCTAAGCAGCCTATTTCGATAATCCGATGTCCTTCATTGATATCTCTGCCGGTAGTTTCAGTATCTAAAATGATTTGGCGCATAAATAAACCTAAATTTATAGGATAGTAATCTTACGTGTACGGTAAGAAAACGGCTAGTTTTATCAAAAATTAATAACGAGCTCTAAAATTATACTTAATAAATTAAGTATAAAATGATTAATATTTACATGAATTAAAAGTTAAACTTTAAATGAATTTAATTGATTTTTTAGTTTGTTGTGCATGGCAGTAAAATCCACTAAGCGCTGTTGTTCTTGTGTAATAATATTTGAAGGTGCCTTTTTAATAAAGGCTGGATTAGCGAGTTTGGACTCGGCTTTTTTAATTTCTTTTTCTATTTTTAAAATTTCTTTTTTTAAACGTTGAACTTCTACCTCAGTGTTGATTAATCCTTGTATGGGAATGAGCAGCTCTAAGTTACCTACTATCGCGATAGCATGCGCCGCATTTTTTTCTTTTTCTGCTACCCAAAGTGTTTCACTGATTTTAGCAAGATTCATTATATCTTTTAAATAAACTTGAATGTTTTGGCGATCTTTCTTATCTCCTTTGTAAAAGAGTAGAGGGATTTTTTTTCCAGGAGAAATATTCATTTCACTGCGTAACGCACGGATTGTTTGAACGATAGCTTTTAGCCAAGATAAATCTTTTTCGGCATTTACATCTTTTTTAGTTTTGTCAAATTGAGGGTAGGCTTGTATCATCAAACTTCGTCCCTTTTTTCCAGTAATTGGGGCGATAGCTTGCCAGATTTCTTCAGTAATAAATGGCATTAAAGGATGTAAAAGTCGTAAGCAAGTTTCTAAAATGACAATGAGGCAGGTCAAAGTTTCTTGTGATATCGATGTATTTAAGCTTAAAACAGGTTTAGAGAGTTCAACATACCAATCACAATATTCATTCCAAATAAATTCATAAATTGTTTGCGCCATCAAATCAAAACGATAATCCTGAAAATGTCTATGCATATCTGTAATAGTATTTTGTAATAACGAATAAAAAGCCCGATTGATCGGGAGTGTTAGCTTGGGTAATGAAGATAGCTTTTCTTGTTTTTCAGTATGTATTAATACAAAACGTGAAGCATTCCAGAGTTTATTACAAAAATTTCTATAACCCTCAGTTCGATTTAGATCAAAGCGTATATCACGAGTGGGTGAGGCTAATGCACAGTAAGTAAAACGTAAAGCATCCGTGCCTAAAGGGGAAATTCCTTGTGGAAATTGCTGACGAGTCGTTTTTTCTATCTTTTTCGCCATTTGTGGTTGTAATAAGCCTTGTGTGCGCTTCATAACCAAATCATCAGCGCTAATACCCAGTACGATATCAAGAGGATCTAAAACATTTCCTTTCGATTTCGACATTTTTTGGCCTTCATGATCACGTATTAGTCCGGTGACATACACTTCTTTAAAGGGAACTTTACCTGTGAAATGTAATCCCAGCATTAACATGCGTGCTACCCAAAAAAAGATAATGTCGAATCCTGTGACTAAAACATTAGTTGGGTAAAAAATTTCTAATTCTTTAGTTGCTTTAGGCCATCCTAAAGTGACAAAGGGCCAAAGTGCCGATGAAAACCACGTATCGAGTACATCTTCATCTTGTTTAAGTATAATGTCACGATTTAAAGAATAGTGTTGGCGAATAGTTTTTTCATCTTTGCCAACATAGATTTGACCTTGCTCATCATACCAGGCAGGTATTCGGTGTCCCCACCAAAGCTGGCGGCTAATACACCAGTCTTCTATATTTTCTAACCACTGTAAGCAAACCTTTCGCCAAGTTTCCGGAATAAAACCTAGTTCTTTTTGGTTAATGGACGGTATAGCGGAGCTTGCTAAGGGTTGCATTGAGATAAACCATTGATCCGTAAGATAAGGTTCAATGACCACCCCTGAGCGATCGCCACGTGGAATCTTGATGAGATAATCTTCCTTTTTTTCTAGTAAGCCGAGATGCTCTAAATCTTTGAGAATTTTTTTTCGAGCAACATAACGTTCTAAGCCCTGATATTTTTTTGGAACCTTTTCATTAAGATGTGCATTGGGTGTAAAAATATTAATACTTGTTAAGTGATGCCTTTCCCCTGTTGCATAATCATTAAAATCATGTGCAGGTGTAATCTTTACACAGCCACTACCAAATGCTGGATCTACAGATGGATCAGTAATTATAGGAATAACACGATCAGTTAAGGGTATTTTTACTTGTTTACCAATATAAGATTGATAATGTGGATCATCGGGATGTACTGCAACTGCCGCATCACCAAATAGCGTTTCAGGGCGAGTAGTGGCGACGCATAAAAAACTATTGTTATCAGTTAATGGATAACGAATGGTCCATAAATGACCTTTTTCTTCTTGATTGATAACTTCAAGATCTGAAACAGCCGTTAAAAGCTGTGGATCCCAATTAACTAAACGTTTACCACGATAAATTAAACCTTGTTTATATAAATCAATGAATACTTTTTCTACTGCTGCAGAAAAATCAGTATCACGAGTAAATCGTTCTCGAGTCCAATCTATCGAAGCACCTAAATAACGTAATTGTTCGGTTATTCTACCCCCGGATTTATTTTTCCATTCCCATATGGCTTCTACCAATGCATCACGTCCTAAATCATGTCGAGATTTCCCTTGAGCTAATAATTGACGTTCTACAACCATTTGTGTAGCAATTCCTGCATGATCCGTACCGCCTTGCCATAAAACATTTTTTCCACACATGCGTTGATAACGACTTAAAGCGTCCATTAGAGTTACTTGAAAACCATGCCCCATGTGCAAGCTTCCCGTAACATTGGGCGGTGGAAGTACAATACAATAAGGTTCACCTTTTCCACTCGGTTGAAAATAGGAATGCATTTCCCATTGTTTTCGCCAATGAGCTTCTATTTTTTTAGAATCATAATTTTTATTTATCATGAGGCGCTTATATTGTGTGTAGTTAATTGACAGTTCTGTGCTTTATAAAATTTATATTTTTGGCGCGATTGATTTTTATTTTTTTTTTCTTCTGACACCACTTCAATAATACGCAAGAATTCTGGAAAATAAGTAGGAATTGTATGGCTGAGATTAAATAAAATATCGGCCTCAAGTCGCTTAGGTTTGTCTGTGGCGATATTGACAGCAGATGAGTATGAATCAAAGAATGGGTTAACTCCTAAATAACTATGGGGAATAAAGCTAATATCTCGAAAGGTCCATAGCAATTCATCGATGCGCTGTCCTTCTTCGTGAGAATTTACCTGTATGAAGATTTTTTTTTGCTGAAGATAGGCTTTTTCGATTAAACGACAAGTAAAACGATAAAGACTGTCTTGAATAGATGTATTTAATAAATAAAAATCAACCGTGGGATTTGGCATAGGTTTTATAATGTAATGCTAAGATGGAAAATCTGTGGAATGTTCGCTTCCTATTAGAGTTTCTTTGGATCGTATCGGTTCTGTAGGTTTTTCTGTTGCAGCTAACATACCCGGATCACGCGCTTTTTCAGCCAGTTTATTAAAAGGATGTAATTTTGCATATTGAATTATCGGATATGCATAGAATAACCCGTTTTTCAGATTTTTAGTTTTGTATAATGAAAGTACACAAGCTTGAATATTCGTGAGGTTATTGGCAGCTATGGATTGGCATTTTAAACGTAGTTTTTCTAAAATTTGTGTTGCAACAACCAAGTTTTTACAAGGCCTAAATAAATCCGAGATATGGGCCCCCATTTCTGGAAGCCATTGGCTGGGGATTTGCATTAAGCCGATTTCTGGATTCTTTCGTAATGCCACTTGGTTTTGTGTATATTGAATTGCTGCAGGAATTGTTTTAAAACTTTTTGTCTCATTATCTACTGTAACGATTAACGGATTATTTTGAGGTCCCATTTTTATCATGGCATAGGGAATGGAGTTATCAGCATAGAGACTACAAGCTAAAACTAATGTGACTAAATCCATGAGAATGCCCTAATTCAACCTAAAAATTATTTTCTTATCAAGAAATATACCTAGGCTTGCCTTCGCTTGGCAAGAGATTTCAGTTAAAAATTACCCGATATAAGATTGAGCCTATCTAAAGAAAGGATAGGTGATTGGTCTTTTTTTAGCCAGGAGACCAAAGTAATGGACGGCCTCCTAACAAGTGTAAATGCAAGTGAAAAATTTCTTGCCCCCCATTTTTGTTACAATTAAATATCGTTCGATATCCAGATTGATCAATGTTTGCTTTTTTAGCTAAATCAAGTGCTATTTGGATCATATTTCCTACTAAGATTGTATCTTTTTCAGTCAGATCATTAAGTGTTGGAATATGTTTTTTGGGTAGAATTAATTGATGAATAGGAGCACGTGGATGTTTATCATTAAAAGCAATAAAGTCTTCATTTTGATAAACTATTTCAGCAGGAAGTGCTTTTTTAATAATTTTACAGAAAATACAATCCATAATAGCCTTGCTTACTGGACTAGCTTAAGTTGGGTAGTTTGTTTATTATTATGCTTTAAAAATAAAATTTAGGAAATATAAAATTATGAGTGCGCTTATAAAATTAGGACCCGGTAAAAAAGCTCCTAATGAAATCAATGTGGTGATAGAAATTCCTAGCCATAGTGATCCGATTAAATATGAGGTCGATAAGGAAACGGGCGCGTTGTGTGTCGATCGTTTTTTAGGAACAGCCATGTATTATCCTTGTAATTATGGTTATGTGCCTTCTACTTTATCAGAAGATGGTGATCCGGCTGATGTGTTGGTAATAGCTCCTTTCCCATTATTAACTGGGAGTGTCATTTGCTGTAGACCTATTGGCATGTTAAAAATGGAAGATGAATCGGGTATTGATGCTAAAATTTTAGCGGTGCCTATCGACAAATTATCCTCATTGTACCACCAAGTAAAAACCTGGGAAGATTTACCTCAGCTACTTACAAAGAGTATCCAGCATTTTTTTGAGCATTATAAAGATTTAGAAGCGGGGAAATGGGTAAAAGTGGCCGGATGGCTGGGACCTGATCAAGCAAAAAATGAAATTTTAGAGAGTATGGGACGTTATAAAAAATAAAAAAACATTTTTATTTAAAAATAGTTTCAATCGGGTGGTTTCGTATCTGCATAGTGGACTATTTTTACGAATTGTGAAAAAAATATCCTTGAAAATACTTGTACTAAGATGAGACACTCTCTTTGTAAGTGTGTGCAAGTTTATGGATATGATATTAGACGAACTAGGATATTGGTTAGCGCTTTATACTATTCCACGCTGTAGTTTCAGCGTAGTTTCAGTGTTATTAAAAAAATTTACGAACCCTAAAAAAATATTATTAGCTTCCTATGAAGAATTACTGAATGCAGGTATCAGTTCTACTTTAGCGAATAACTTAAAAAATCCGGATTGGAAGAACGTAGAACTTTGTTTACATTGGGCAGAACAACCACAAAGGTATATTTTGCATTGGGGTAATTTGTATTATCCATCACTTTTGAATGAGATTTCTGTCCCCCCGCTTATTTTGTTTGTGGCGGGTGATTTGTCTATTTTACAACAGCAAAACTTAGCTATAGTCGGCGCTCGCAATCCGACACCCACAGGCCTAGAGATTGCCTATCAACTGGCTAATCAATTAAGTGAACAAAAATTTTCCATTATTAGTGGTTTGGCAAAAGGTATTGACGGTGCAGCACATCAAGGCGCTTTGTTAAAAGGGACTACCGTTGCTGTATTGGGGAGTGGATTGGAGCATATCTATCCGGCTTGCCATCAAACTTTAGCGATGGAAATCTTGGAAAAAGGAGGAACTTTGATTTCTGAGTTTTTTCCATATGCCTCCCCCAAGGCAGAATTCTTTCCTAGACGAAATAGAATAATTAGTGGTATGAGTCTAGGTGTCATCGTGGTAGAGGCCACATTACGCAGTGGATCATTAATTACTGCACGTTATGCGTTAGAACAAGGTCGAGAAGTATTTGCTGTTCCTGGCTCAATTCGCAATCCACTGAGCGAAGGTTGTCATGCCTTGTTGAAAGAAGGAGCTACACTGATTGAAACCTATGAAGATGTTATAAACGGTCTTTCATTCTTACCTAAACCTCGTGTATATGAGTCGGTCGATCCGATAGGAAAAAAAGCATTAAAATCGACTGTTAAATCGAGTCAAAGTAATAATTTAGATCTGGTTTTGAATCATAAAATTTCCCATACCAATTCTTACCAGCTAAAAAAGGATCTTACTGGGCTTGATTCCCAAGATATAAAACTTGTAGAGTGCCTTGGGTTTGAAACGACAACTATTGATAGTTTGGTGGCGAGAACAGGCTTAGCTATTGATAAGCTGCTGGCTCGTTTATCGGTATTACAACTGAAAGGCTATATTGACGTGGTCCCTGGAGGCTACGTGAGGAAATAAAAAAATGGCAAAAAATCTATTGATTGTAGAATCACCCGCTAAGGCTAAAACAATCAAGAAATATTTAGGTAGAGATTTTGAGGTTTTGGCTTCTTATGGTCACGTTCGCGACTTAATTCCTAAAGAAGGTGCAGTGAACCCAGACCAGAGTTTCGCTATGCAATACGAGCTAATTGAAAAAAATGCCAAACATATGGATATGATTATTAAAGTATTTAAAAAGGCCGATGCTTTATATCTCGCAACGGATCCCGATCGAGAAGGTGAAGCGATTGCTTGGCATATTTATGAAATTTTAAAACAAAAAAAATTACTAAAAAATAAACCCGCTTATCGTGTCGTATTTCATGAAATTACCAAATCAGCTATTAGTGCAGCGATGAAAAATCCACGTCATATCGCTATGGATTTAGTGAATGCTCAACAAGCACGTCGAGCGCTAGATTATTTAGTTGGTTTTACACTATCACCCTTATTATGGAAAAAAGTTCGTCGAGGTTTGTCTGCAGGACGTGTCCAAAGTCCTGCATTACGCTTAATTGTTGAGCGAGAAGAAGAAATCGAGATTTTTAAATCGGAAGAATATTGGACAATTACCGCTAATAATAAGTCAAATGATAAGCTTTTTATGGCACGTTTAATTCAGTATCAGCAAGAAAAACTGAATCAGTTTAGTATCACTACGGAAGCACAAGCGACAGCAATCAAAGAAAATCTACAACAGCTTGCAAAAGGTTGTTTGCAGGTTATACAAGTTGAGAAAAAGCAACGTAAACGTAATCCTGCGGCACCTTTTACAACATCAACCTTACAACAAGAAGCCGGTCATAAGCTGGGATTTACTGCTCAGCGAACCATGCGTCTTGCACAACAACTTTATGAAGGAATTGATGTCGATGAAGGCTTGGTTGGTTTAATTACGTATATGCGAACGGATTCTGTTCATTTATCTAATGAAGCAATAGATTCGATACGCCAATTTATTTTTCAACATTATGGTGAGAAAGACTTACCTGAAACTCCTAGACATTTTCGTACTAAGAGTCGAAACGCTCAAGAAGCACATGAAGCAATTCGACCAACACATGTTGAGTTTTCACCGGATCAACTTAAAAAACGTTTAACTTCTGATCAATTTAAATTATACAATCTTATTTGGAAACGTGCAGTTGCCTCACAAATGATTCATGCCACGATCGACACCGTGGCAGTTGACTTAAGTGCAAAAGGCGCGAAAGATCATTGTTTTCGAGCAAATGGATTGACTATTGTGCATGCTGGTTTTATGACAGTTTACTTAGAAAGCCATGATGATAGTAAGCCTAAATCGTCTGATGCGGATAGAACTAAATCTGAAGAAGAAAGTATGTTGCCTTCTCTAAAAATAGGGGATAAAGTTGAGCTTATTGACTTGAGTGCAGTTCAACACTTTACTGAACCTCCTCCACGTTATAGTGAAGCAAGCTTAGTTAAGGCTTTAGAGGAAAGAGATATTGGTCGACCTTCAACTTATGTGCCTATTATTTCAACTTTACAACAACGCGATTATGTCCTTTTAGATCAAAAAAGGTTTAAGCCGACCGATGTCGGTAGGGTAGTGAATAAATTTCTAACACGTTATTTTACGCAATATGTTGATTATACGTTTACAGCACGGTTAGAGGATGAACTGGATCAAATTTCGAGAGGAGAAAAAGAGTGGATTCCATTACTTCAGGATTTCTGGATACCTTTTAAAACACTGGTTGAAACCACTGAAGAAACTGTACAGCGAAAAGATGTAACCCAAGAAGATTTAAATGAAGCTTGTCCTAAATGTGGTAAAACTTTATCGATACGTTTAGGTAAACGCGGTCGATTTATTGGTTGTTCAGGTTACCCTGAATGTGATTACACACGTAATATGGAAGGAGAAGTGACTACAGCCAGTGAACCTGAAGTAGTCCAGGGTCGTTTATGCCCTGATTGCGGACATGCTTTACATATAAAAATAGGCCGCTATGGAAAATTTATTGGTTGCAGTTACTATCCTAAATGCAAGCATATTGAACCACTGGAGAAGCCAGCAGATACGGGTATAGAGTGTCCAGAATGTCATAAGGGTACACTACTTAAGCGTAAATCGCGTTATGGTAAGATCTTCTATTCCTGTTCGACCTATCCGTCTTGTACCTATGCGGTATGGAATGAACCTTTTTCACAAGCATGCCCACGCTGTGCTTGGCCAGTTATGACTATTAAAACAACTAAACGCCGGGGAATTGAAAAAGTTTGCCCTAGAAAGGAATGTGGTTATGCTGAGCCCATGCCCGAAGAAAAATAATTTCTATATTTTTATGTAATATACCTCACAAAGCATTTGACTGTTATTAAATGTCGCGAAACTTGAAAGTTAAACGGCAATCAGACAAAAATTCAAGTGTAAAGAATAGCTTAAAGCAGTGCTTTAACTTCACATAATAATTCACCTTGTGCTAATTTGGTCGTGATTTCTTGTCCTGATTTCACCTCTTTGCTAGTAAAGAGAATTTTTTTGCTTGTAGCATCTCTAACAATCGCATATCCACGTGCTAAACTTGCTAAAGGGCTTATCGCTTGAAGTGTGCGGGATAAACCTGAAAGATTTTGTTGATGCATATCTAATTGTCTTTTGATACTTAAGTTTAGGCGTTGAGTTAATTCATCACAGTGTTGAAATCCATCTTGTAAGCGTTGTTGCGGATGACGTAAACGCTTAGCTAGATTTTTTAAATTTTTCTGATTGTTTTTTATTAAATTGAGAATAATATTTATGAGTCTCTGATAGGTTTTATCTAATTGTTTTTGATATTCACACCCATCGGGACTGGCTAATTGCGCCGCCATAGTGGGAGTGGCTGCCCGCTTATCAGCAACAAAATCTGCAATAGTAAGATCTGTTTCATGCCCTATCGCACTAATCAGGGGTAATTTACTTTTAAAAATGGCTCTAGCGACGTTTTCTTCATTAAAAGGCCATAAGTCCTCTAAGGATCCTCCTCCTCGTGCTACAATTAAAACGTCACACTCTTTCCGCTGATTCGCAGTTTTTATTTGCTGAACGATTTGCGTAGAAGCATTTTTTCCTTGAACCAAAGAGGGATAAATTATAATCTTAATCGCAGGAAAGCGCTCCTTAAGTACGATACAAATATCACGAAGT
>Ga0222713_10000413_pt1 | contig 48095 bp, 32 predicted proteins | sample C33_649DmetaG_FD_165061 | JGI IMG/M metagenome (GOLD analysis project Ga0222713, IMG submission 165061) | Estuarine water microbial communities from San Francisco Bay, California, United States - C33_649D | ecosystem: Environmental > Aquatic > Marine > Unclassified | place: USA: California...
CAGCAGCCTCGATCAGCCCTTGCTGTCGGTCCGCGGGCTGACGCGCCTGTACGGGCCGGATACCGGCTGCCAGGGCGTCGACTTCGATCTCTATCCCGGTGAGGTGCTGGGCATCGTCGGTGAGTCCGGCTCCGGTAAATCCACGCTGCTCAGCCTGCTCGCCGGACGCTGCCCGCCTGACCGGGGCTTGGTGAGCTACCGCGGCCGCGACGGCGCCTGGCTCGATCTTTACGCGGCCAGCGAGGCGGAACGTCGAAGCCTGCTGCGTACCGAGTGGGGTTTCGTCGAACAGAACCCGCGCGACGGCCTGCGCATGGGTGTCTCGGCTGGCGCCAATATCGGCGAGCGGTTGATGGCTCAGGGACACCGGCATTACGGCCAGCTGCGTCAGGCCGGGCTGGACTGGCTGAGCCAGGTGGAGATCGACCCGGCGCGCATTGACGATCTGCCGCGAACCTTCTCCGGCGGCATGCAGCAGCGCCTGCAGATCGCCCGCAACCTGGTGTCCGGCCCGCGCCTGGTGTTCATGGACGAGCCCACCGGCGGCCTCGATGTTTCCGTGCAGGCGCGTCTGCTCGACCTGTTGCGCGGGTTGGTGCACGAGCTGGATCTGGCCGTGGTGATCGTCACCCACGACCTGGCCGTGGCAAGACTGCTGGCGGATCGGCTGATGGTCATGCGCCGCTCCCGCGTCGTGGAAACCGGCCTCACCGATCAGATTCTCGATGATCCCCAGCATCCCTATTCGCAGCTGCTGGTGTCGTCGGTGCTGCAGCCATGAGTGGGCTTGCACGCAAGCCGCATCTGGTAGCCGGTTCGTCGCGAAAAGCATCGCCAGCAAGCTGGCTCCTACAGGGGAGCGGAGCGGGCCGCGAGCGCTGGGAGGTTGCCGCTTTCGTAGGAGCGAGCTTGCTCGCGATCCAGACTGCCGGTCTCGTCAGTGGTGCAGCCATGAGTGGGACCGCACGTCGGCCACGAAAAGCTTCGCCAGCGAGCTGGCTCCTACACGGGAGCGGAGCGGGCCGCGAGCGCTGGGAGGTTGCCGCTTTCGTAGGAGCGAGGGTGCTCGCGATCCAGACTGCCGGTCTCGTCAGTGTTGCAGCCATGAGAGAGACCGCATGGCGGCCGCGAAAAGCTTCGCCAGCAAGCTGGCTCCTACACGGGAGCGATGCTGGCCTCAACTGTAAGGAGGCTTCCGCTTTCGTAGGAGCGAGCGTGCTCGCAATCCAGACTGCCGGTCTCGTCGGTGTTGCAGCCATGAGTGGGACCGCACGGCGGCCGCGAAAAGCTTCGCCAGCAAGCAGGCTCCTACACGGGAGCGATGCCGGCCTCGACTGCAGGGAGGCTTCAGCTTTCGTAGGAGCGAGCTTGCTCGCGATCCAGACTGCCGGTCTCGTCAGTGGTGCAGCCATGAGTCGGACCGCACGGCGGCCGCGAAAAGCTTCGTCAGCAAGCTGGCTCCTACACGGGAGCGATGCCGGCCTCAAGTGCAGGGAGGCTTCCGCTTTCGTAGGAGCGAGCTTGCACGCGATCCAGGCTGCCGGTCTCGTCAGTGTTGCAGCCATGAGAGGGACCGCATGGCTGCCGCGAAAAGCTTCGCCAGCGAGCTGGCTCCTACACGGGAGCGATGCCGGCCTCAAGTGCAGGGAGGCTTCTGCTCTTGGTGGAGCGAGGGGCGCCGAGCCCTTGCCGGCGAACCAGGCACGCAGGTCCGACTTCAGCCCCTTTCCTATGTTGCGAGGTTACCCATGAGCAGCCCGATCGAGGTCCGCGACCTCCGCAAATCCTTCACCCTTCATCAGCAGCACGGGGTGACCCTCGATGTGCTACGTGCAGTCAGCTTTGCTGTTAAGCCAGGCGAATGCCTGGTACTGCATGGGCGCTCTGGTGCTGGCAAGTCGACGCTGTTGCGGTGCCTGTACGGCAACTACCTGGCCACGGGCAGCATCCGCCTGTGCCATCGCGGTGAGCCGCTGGAGCTTGTCGGTGCCGAGCCGCGACAGCTGTTGGCGGTCCGCCGGGAAAGCCTGGGCTATGTCAGCCAGTTCCTGCGAGTGATCCCTCGTGTGCCTTGCCTCGACGTGGTCATGGCGCCGGCTCTGGCGCGTGGCTGGGATCGGGAGCAGGCGCGTGCACGTGCCGAAAGCTTGTTGACCCGGCTGAACATTCCCGAACGGCTCTGGCAGTTGGCGCCCGGCACCTTTTCCGGCGGCGAGCAACAGCGCGTGAACCTGGCGCGAGGCTTCATGGTGCAGTGGCCCGTGCTGCTGCTGGACGAGCCAACCGCCTCGCTGGACGAGGCCAATTGCCGTGTAGTGCTGGAGCTGGTCGCCGAAGCCAAGGCCGCGGGGGCTGCGCTGATCGGCATCTTCCATGACCGCGCGATCCGCGAAGCGGTGGCCGATCGCTACCTGGACATGACTGCCGAGGAGCATCGCCATGCCTGCTGAACTGATTCTGACGAACGCCCGGGTGGTCACGGCCGATCGCGTGATAAATGGCACGCTGATGATTCGTGATGGGGTGATCGCCGCCCTCGACGAAGGCAGCAGCCAGCTGCCACAGGCCCAGGATCTGGGTGGCGACTACCTGATGCCGGGCCTGGTGGAGTTGCACACCGACAATCTGGAAAAACACATGACGCCGCGCCCGGGTGTCGACTGGCCCACGGCGTCGGCGGTGCTGACCCACGATGCGCAGATCATCGCTGCGGGCATCACCACGGTGTTCGATGCGCTGTCCATCGGTGATATCAACCCGCGCGGCAAGCGCATGCAGCAGCTGCCCGCCATGCTCGACGCCGTGGCCTCGGCCGAGGCGGCAGGCGATACGCGGGCCGAGCACCGCTTGCACTTGCGCTGCGAGGTCTGCCATCCGGATGCGCTGAGCCTGTTCCGCGACCTGGTGGAGCATCCGCTGGTAAAGCTGGTGTCGGTGATGGACCACTCACCGGGTCAACGACAGTTCGCCCGAGAGGACAAATACCGCGAGTACTACATGGGTAAGTACCACCTGAGCGCGGCCGAGATGGATGCGTTCAGCGACCAGCAGACGGCCAACTCGAGGCAGTACAGCGATCGTCAACGCCTTGCAGTCGTCGAGATCTGCCAATCGCGCGGGCTGGCGCTGGCAAGCCACGATGACGCGACGCTTGCGCATGTCGAGGAATCGGCCGGTCTTGGCATGGCCATCGCCGAATTTCCGACGACGTTGGAGGCAGCCGAAGCCAGCCATGCGCGCGGTCTGAAGGTGCTGATGGGCGCGCCGAACGTGGTCCGAGGGGGCTCGCATTCGGGCAACATTGCGGCGGCGGATCTGGCGCAGCGCGGCGTGCTGGACATTCTTTCCAGCGATTATTACCCCGCCAGTTTGCTACAGGCCGCCTTCCTGCTCGCGGCGTTCGACAACAGCTATGACCTGCCCAAAGCCATCGCCACGGTGAGCCTCTTGCCCGCCCAGGCGGTGGGTCTCGATGATCGCGGTGAGATCCGCCCTGGCTTACGCGCGGATCTGCTGCAGGCCAGCGACAGGCAGGGCCAGCCGGTGGTCCGGCAGGTATGGCGACAAGGGCGACGGGTGTTCTGATGGCGGGACGATTGATCTACCTGATGGGCCCATCCGGTGCCGGAAAGGACAGCCTGCTGCTGGCTGCTCGTGAATCACTGCAGGCTCGCGGTTGTCGCGTTGCACGGCGCGTCATCACCCGTTCCGCCGAAGCGGTTGGGGAGGACGCCTTGGCGGTGACTGAGGCGGAGTTCGCCCAACTGCGCCGCAATGGGGCCTTCGCCCTGGACTGGCAAGCCAACGGGCTGCACTACGGCATTTCCCGGCAGATCGATGAATGGCTGGAAGCCGGCGAAGATGTGCTGGTCAACGGCTCGCGTGGTTATTTGGGCGAGGCACGTGATCGTTATCCGCAGCTGCAGGCGGTACTGCTTTCGGTGACCTTGCCGGTGCTGCGCGAGCGGCTGTTGGCGCGAGGGCGCGAGTCGCTCGAGGAGATCGAAGCCCGGCTCGCCCGCAACCAGAACTTCCAAGCGGCGGCCGAGCAGGACGAAACGCTGCTGCTGGACAATTCCGGTCCACTGGAAGAAACCGTGCAGCGCCTGCTGCAGCTGATCGATCGGGCTCGCGCATGCGCCTGACCATCCTTGGCAGTGGCAACGCCCGTCAGGTGCCGGTGTACAACTGCGATTGTGCAGCCTGCCAAAGGGCGCGGCTCGACCCGGCCTGGCGCCGCGGCCCGTGCTGCGCCTTGATCGAATGTGGCGCACAGCGCTGGCTGATCGACAGTGGCATCACCGATATCACCGAGCGGTTCGCGCCCGGAAGCCTCAGCGGAATCCTGCAGACCCATTACCACGCCGACCACGCCCAGGGCCTGCTGCATCTGCGCTGGGGGCTAGGAATGCGTATTCCGGTGCATGGCCCAAACGACCCGGAAGGCCTGGCTGATCTCTACAAGCATCCCGGGATTCTGGATTTCTCGGAGCCGTTCGCCGCGCTGGAACGTCGCGAGTTGGGCGAGCTGAGCGTGACTGCATTGCCGCTCAATCACTCGAAACCGACCCTCGGGTACCTGTTCGAAGGCATGGGGCGGCGGATCGCCTATCTCACCGACACACTGGGTGTGCCGGAGGCCAGCCTGAGCGTGCTACGCCAGGCCCCGCTCGACCTGTTAGTGCTGGATTGTTCGAGCCCGCCCCAGACGTCACCTCAGAACCACAACGACCTGACCCTGGCGCTGGCGGTGATCGCCGAGCTGAAGCCGGCCCATGCGCTGCTGACCCATATCGGTCACAACCTGGACAGCTGGTTGATGGAACACCCCGGTGCGCTGCCGGCGAGCATCAGCTTGGCCTCGGACGGCCAGCTGTTGTGACGGACCTGATTCGTGCCGCTATGAGCGCGCCAGTGCTGACATGAGATCCCAATGAACACGACAGACCCTTCACCGCCTGGTGCCGAAGCGAACCCGTCTGCACGTCGCCTTACCATGGTGATGTGTATAGCCGAAACCCTCGGCATGGCCGGCTTTGCCTTGTTTGCTGCGCTGCTGCCCGAATTTCAACAGCTGTGGAATCTGAGCAACACCGAAGCGGGCTGGATCGGGGGCGGTTTCTTCCTGGGCTACATGCTTGCAGTGCCGGTGCTGACGGGACTGACGGATCGCTACGATGCTCGGCTGATCTATCTCTGGGCGATGCTACTGACGGCGTTTGCCAGCACCGGCTTCGTGCTGGCCGATGGCTTCTGGTCGGCGCTGCTCTGGCGTGTGTTGGCCGGCATTGGTTTGGCCGGCACCTACATGCCGGGGCTCAAGGCGTTGTCTGAGCGCATCGGAGGTCCCACGCAGTCACGGGCTATCGCCTTTTACACGGCGAGCTTCGGGCTCGGCACAGCGTTGTCCTTCCTGCTCTCCGGCGAGCTGGCCAAGCTCGGCGGCTGGCAACTGCCTGCGCTGCTCAGTGGAGGTTGCGCCCTGGCGGGCTGGCTCATGGTTTGGCGTGGGTTACCGCCCAAGCCGCCTGCGAAGCATGAGCCTCGACGCCTGTTGGACCTGGCGCCGCTGATGGAACGCCCGGTCATCGCTTATTGCCTGGCCTACGCTGTGCACAATCTTGAGCTGTTCGCCTTCCGTGCCTGGCTGGTGGCCTTCATCGTGTTTGCCGGTGACTGGCAAGGCCAGGCACCCTGGCTCAGCGGAACCTGGGTGGCCATGATCGCGACCTTGATAGGGATGCCGGCGAGCATCCTTGGCAACGAGATGGCAATACGCTTCGGCCGCCAGCGCTGGCTGATAACGGTGATGCTGCTTTCCGCCTTGCTGGCAGCATTGATCGGGCTTGGCGTCGCGTTGCCATTTTGGGCTCTGCTGGTGCTGATCCTTTGCTACAGCCTCACGGTGACGGCCGACTCGGCTGCCTTGACCGCAGGCCTGGTAGCCGTAGCGCCTGCCAGCCACCGGGGTGCCGTTATGGCGCTTTATTCCTGTACCGGCTTTACCGGCGCATTCCTCGGGCCGTTGCTGTTTGGCATGGTGCTCGATGCGCTGGGCGACGATCAGCTGCTCGGCTGGTGGGCGGCCTTCGCCTTAATGGGCCTTTTGCTACTGATCGGGCCGCTGGCGCTGCGCTGGGCAAGCCAGCGCTTGGACTTGCGTCCGCAGCCTGAACCGGCTTGATCCTGCCGCGCTCAATCCAGCGGTAACTCCGTGGTCCGCTTCACCTCGCTCATCGCGATGTGTGAATGCGCTTCCTGCACATGGGGCCGCTGCAACAGTTGATCACGCAGGAAGCGTTCGTAGCTGTCGATGTCCTTGGCCACTACCTTGAGCAGGTAATCCGACTCGCCGGCCATCGTGTGGCACTCCAGCACTTCGGGATAACCCACTACCGCGCGCTCGAATTCGTCGAGATTGCTGCGGCCATGGGCGGAGAGCTTTATGTTGACGAACACCGTCATGTTCAACCCGAGCTTCTTCGGGTTGAGCAGGGCGACCTTGCGTTCGATCAGCCCTTCTTCCTGCATGCGATGGATGCGGCGCCAGCACGGCGATTGCGACAGCTCGACCTTTTCAGCGACCTCGGCAGCGGACAAGTCGGCGTTGTGTTGCAGCAGCAGCAGAATCTTGCGATCGATGCTGCTCAGCGGGGTCTGCATGGTTGTTCTCTTTTTGTTGTTGTTGGTGGATGGATCATGCACGGGATCGCACTTACACCGCAAAAGTAGAAAGAAAATCTCTCTTCGTCACGGCCAGACTTTTATCCAACGCGCAACGGTGGGGTGATCCCCTGCTGTGTGCTGGCGTGGGAAAGCTTTCCGTGCAGCTCCCACAGCCTTGTTAGGCGGATGGCTTAAGAAGCCGTCCAGACTCCGATAAAAACAAACAGGAGCGCCACATGTCATTGGCCGAGATCCGCCTGGATGACAAGTACCGGCTCGCAACCGGACATCTGTACCTCACCGGCACCCAGGCGCTGACCCGCCTGCCCATGCTGCAGCATCAGCGCGACCAGGCTCAGAACCTGAATACCGGTTGCTTTATCTCCGGCTACCGCGGCTCGCCGCTTGGCATGCTGGACAAGAGCCTCTGGGAAGCGCGCGATTTCCTCAAGCAGAACGCCATCCACTTCCAGCCGGGCCTCAACGAGGAACTGGCGGCGACGGCGGTCTGGGGCAGTCAGCAGACCAATCTCTTTCCCGGTGCCAAATACGACGGCGTGTTCGCCATGTGGTACGGCAAGGGACCGGGTGTCGACCGTTCCGGTGACGTCTTCAAGCATGGCAACGCGGCTGGCGTCTCGCCCCATGGCGGTGTGTTGCTGCTGGCCGGTGATGACCACGGCTGCAAGTCCTCGACACTGCCGCACCAGAGCGAGCACGCGTTCATTGCCGCGTCGATCCCGGTACTGAACCCGGCCAACGTCCAGGAAATCCTCGACTACGGCATCATCGGCTGGGAGCTGTCGCGCTACTCCGGTTGCTGGGTGGCGCTCAAGACCATCGCCGAGAACGTCGATTCCTCCGCCGTGGTGGAAGTCGATCCGCTACGCATCAAGACCCGCATTCCCGATGACTTCGAACTGCCCGAAGATGGCGTGCACATCCGCTGGCCGGACCCGCCATTGGCGCAGGAGAAACGCCTCAACCTGTACAAGATCTACGCCGCGCGCGCCTTTGCTCGGGCCAACAACCTCAACCAGGTGATGCTCGATTCGCCAAACCCGCGTTTGGGCATCATCACCACCGGCAAGTCCTACCTCGACGTGCGTCAGGCGCTGGATGATCTCGGTCTCGACGAAGCGCTGTGCGCCTCGGTCGGCCTGCGCGTGCTCAAGGTCGGCATGAGCTGGCCGCTGGAGCCGGTCTCGGTGCATGAGTTCGCCCAGGGCCTGGACGAGATTCTGGTGGTCGAGGAAAAGCGCAGCATTCTCGAAGACCAGCTCACTGGGCAGCTCTACAACTGGCCGCTGGACAAACGTCCGCGCGTGGTCGGTGAGTTCGACGAGCAGGGTAATTCGCTGCTGCCGAACCTCTCCGAACTGACGCCTGCGATGATCGCCCGGGTGATCGCCAAGCGCCTCGCGCCGATCTACACCAGCGACAGCATCCAGGCGCGTCTGGCGTTTCTGTCGGCGAAGGAAAAGGCGCTGGCCGCACGCAGCTACGACACCGTACGCACGCCGCATTACTGCTCCGGCTGCCCGCACAACAGCTCCACCAAAGTACCGGAAGGCAGCCGCGCCTCGGCCGGCATCGGCTGTCACTACATGGTGCAGTGGATGGACCGCCGCACCGTGACCTTCACCCAGATGGGCGGGGAGGGCGTCAACTGGATCGGCCAGGCGCCGTTCACCGAAACGCCGCACATGTTCCAGAATCTTGGCGACGGCACCTACTTCCACTCTGGCAGCCTGGCCGTGCGCGCCGCGGTGGCCGCCGGGGTGAACATCACCTTCAAGATCCTCTACAACGATGCGGTGGCCATGACCGGTGGCCAGCCCATCGACGGTGAACTGCGGGTCGATCAGCTCAGTCGGCAGATCGCCGATGAAGGCGTGAAACGCATCGCGCTGGTCAGTGACGAGCCGGACAAATACCCGACCCGCGAGACCTTTGCGCAGATCACCAGCTTCCATCACCGTCGCGATCTGGACGCCGTGCAGCGTGAGTTGCGCGAGTTCAAGGGTGTCTCGGTGATCATCTATGACCAGACCTGCGCCACCGAGAAGCGTCGTCGGCGCAAGCGCGGCAAGCTGGAAGACCCGGCCAAGCGTGCCTTCATCAACCCGGCCGTGTGCGAGGGTTGCGGCGACTGCGGCGAGAAGTCCAACTGCCTGGCGGTAATGCCGCTGGAAACCGAACTGGGGCGCAAACGCGAGATCGATCAGAACGCCTGCAACAAGGACTTTTCCTGCGTCGAAGGCTTCTGCCCGAGCTTTGTCACGGTGCACGGAGGCGGGCTGCGCAAACCGGAGGCCATGGCCGGTGGCATCGCGGGCGACCAGTTGCCTGAGCCGCAGCGTCCGACTCTTGAGCGCCCCTGGAACGTGCTGATCCCCGGTGTCGGCGGCAGCGGCGTCACGACGCTTGGTGCGCTGCTGGGCATGGCTGCGCACCTGGAAGGCAAGGGCTGCACGGTGCTCGACCAGGCCGGGCTGGCGCAGAAGTTCGGCCCGGTGGTGACGCACATCCGTATCGCCGCCAAGCAGGACGACATCTACGCCGTGCGTATCGCGGCCGGCGAAACCGACCTGTTGCTGGGCTGCGATCTGGTGGTGGCTGCCGGCGAAGATTCGCTGACCCGCCTCAACGATCAGATCAGCCATGCGGTGATCAACAGCCATGAATCGGCCACCGCCGAATTCACCCGCAACCCCGATGCTCAGGTGCCGGGCAAGGCCATGCGCGAAGCGCTGATGGATGCGGTTGGCGCCGAAAAGACCCATTTCATCGACGCGACCTACCTGGCCACTCGGCTGCTGGGCGATAGCATCGCCACCAACCTGTTCCTGCTGGGCTTTGCCTATCAACAAGGGTTGTTGCCGCTGTCTGCCGAGGCGATCGAGAAGGCCATCAGCATCAACGGCGTCGCCGCAGAGCTGAACCAGCAGGCGTTCCGCTGGGGCCGTCGTGCGGCACTGGAGCGCGAGGCGGTCGAGAAGCTGGCGCGTCCGGTGGAAATGGCCGAGCCGATATGCCAGACCTTGGAAGAGATCGTCGACTGGCGCATGAACTTCCTTACCAAGTACCAGAGCGCGGCCTATGCCAAGCGCTATCGCTCGATGGTCGAGCGCGTACGGGCGGTGGATACCGCGGATGACCTGGCGCTCTCGAAAGCCGTAGCGCGCTACTACTTCAAGCTTCTTGCCTACAAAGACGAGTACGAAGTGGCGCGGCTCTACAGCGAACCGGAGTTTCGCCAGCAGCTCGAGGCGCAGTTCGAAGGCGACTACAAGCTGCAGTTCCACCTGGCACCGGCCTGGCTGGCCAAGCGCGACAGCACCACTGGCGAGCCGCGCAAGCGTGAACTCGGGCCTTGGGTGCTGAACGCCTTCAACGTGCTGGCCAAGCTGAAGTTCCTGCGCGGCACGCCGTTGGACGTGTTCGGCTACGGCCATGACCGCCGTGTCGAACGCGAACTGATCACCGAGTACGAGCGCAACCTTGATCAGCTGCTGGCTCAACTGAAGCCGAGCAACTACCGCACGGCCGTAGCCATTGCTGCGCTTCCGGAACTGATCCGCGGCTACGGCCCGGTGAAGGAGCGTTCCATCGCCAAAGCGCGGCAACAGGAGAAGTTGCTCAAAGAGCAGCTGAACCGCGGCGACGAGGTGCAGGCCGTGCGGCTGTTCGAGCCGGCGGCCTGAGGCGCCCCGGCGCTGGGCGCTCGTCGAGTGGGTCCGAGGTGTTCGGTGGGCTAAAGCCCACCCTACGGCCAGGCCGCGACGACGAGCTGCAGCTTTGTAGGGTGGGCTTTAGCCCACCGTTCACCAATACGCCGCACAGAACATTGAAAGAGCCTGCACAGCAGGGCTCTCGACAGAACAACAAAGAGGAATCCGCAATGTCAGTCTTCACCCATCCCGATTTCGATCACCACGAACAGGTGGTGTTCTGCCACGACAAGGCATCGGGCCTGCGCGCGATCATCGCCATCCACAACACCACGCTCGGCCCGGCGCTGGGCGGCTGCCGGATGTTCCCCTACGCCAGTGACGACGATGCCGTGCGCGACGTGCTGCGGCTGTCTCGCGGCATGACGCTTAAATCCTCGCTGGCCGGACTCAAACTCGGCGGCGGCAAGGCCGTCATTATCGGCGACCCGCATACCGGCAAGAGCCAGGCGCTGCTGCATGCCATGGGCGACTTCGTTGACAGCCTCGGTGGTCGCTACATCACCGCGGCCGACTCGGGCACCGGCGAGCCGGAAATGCAGGCCTTTGCCCAGCGCACCCGCCACGTCATCGGTGCGACGCCGCGCACCACGCTCGACGGCAGCATCGCCAGTGGCGATCCCTCACCGTCCACCGCGCTTGGTGTATTCGTCGGCCTGCGCGAGGCGGTGCGGCAGCGTCTGGGTCGTGACGATCTGACCGGTCTCAAGGTCGCGATTCAGGGTGTCGGGCATGTCGGTCTGGGGCTGGCCCGGCACTTGAAACAGGCCGGTGCCGAGCTGTGGGTCTGCGACATCTTCGATGCCAACGTGCGTCAGGCCATGGAGGAGCTGGGTGCCAACGCGGTGCGCCCGCACGACATCTACGGGCTGGACGTCGATGTGTTCGCCCCTTGCGCCATGGGCGGCATCCTTAACGCCGAAACCTTGCAAACTCTGCGTGCGCCGGTGATCGCCGGTGCCGCCAATAACCAGCTGGCGAGCCCGGAGATCGGCGCCGAGCTGCAGCGTCGCAACCACCTCTACGCGCCGGATTACGCGATCAATGCAGGCGGCATCATTGACGTGTACTACCAGCGCGTCGGCGGCAGCGCGGCGCAAAGCGATGCGCACATCAGAGGCATCGCAGAAACCCTTCGCGAAATCTTCGAGCGGGCTGCCAGCAGTGGTGAGTCCACTTCGATCGTCGCCGATCGTTTGGCGCAGGAGCGGCTTGGCGGCGTGCACGCAGTGCCACAGCAGCCGCAGCGCCTGCAGGCGTAACGAGCATGAGGGCGGCCGAGTGCCGCCCGTTTTGTTTTCGGCAGCCCGAGCCGTTCTGCCGAGCGTGTGCAAATCCCTGACAAAAACAACAAGCAGGAATCCGCAATGACTGACAAAAGCAGCATTGCCGCCGGTACTCTCGGTGGCGCCTCCGTTCGTACTCAGCAAAGCGCCGCGCGTGGCCTCTGGTCCTCGCGCTGGGTGTTCTTTCTGGCCGCTACCGGTTCCGCGGTCGGTCTGGGCAATATCTGGAAATTCCCTTACATCACTGGCGAGAACGGTGGTGGTGCCTTCGTGCTGGTCTATCTCGGCTGCATCCTGCTGATCGGCATTCCCTTGCTGATGGCCGAAGTGATGATCGGCCGGCGTGGTCGGCAGAACCCCGATGGCGCGGTGGCTCGCCTGGCTCGTGAGGCCGGTGCCAACACCAAATGGCGTGTTGCAGGTTGGCTCGGTGGCCTGACCGGCTTTCTCATTCTCAGCTTCTACCTGGTGGTGGCTGGTTGGGCGCTGTCCTATATCCCGACCACGCTCAGCGGGACTTTCAGTGGTGTAGGTGGTGATGCCAGCGGCGAGCTATTCAACGGCTTGCTGGCCAGCCCGATGCGGTTGATCGTCTGCGGCACGCTGGTGCTGGCGGCGACCATGCTGATCGTCGGTTTCGGTGTGCGCGGCGGGCTGGAGCGCTCGCTGCGGTTCCTGATGCCGGGTCTGTTCGTGTTGCTAGTGGGGCTGGTCGGCTATGCCGCTGTGACGGGCGAGTTCCTGCAGGCTTTGGAGTTTCTCTTCGTACCGGACTTCTCGGCATTGACCGCTACCAGCGTGCTGATTGCCCTGGGGCATGCCTTCTTCACGCTCAGCCTCGGTGCGGGCGCAATGATGGTGTATGGCTCCTACCTGCCGGAAGGCACCTCGATCGCCAAGACCTCGGTACTGGTGGCGCTGGCTGACACCGTCGTCGCGCTGCTGGCCGGTATGGCGATCTTTCCGCTGGTGTTCGGCAACGGTCTGGAGCCGGGCGCCGGGCCGGGGCTGATCTTCGTCACCCTGCCCATCGCCTTCGGCCAGATGCCGCTGGGCCAGGTGGTTGGCGGGCTGTTCTTCGTCATGCTGGTGATCGCGGCGCTGACCTCGGCGATATCCCTGAGCGAACCGAGTATTGCCTGGATGACCGAGCGCTTCGGCCTGAGCCGCCTCAAAGCCGTGCTGGTCAGTGGCGGTCTGCTCTGGGTGCTGAGCCTGGGCAGCGTCTTCTCCTTCAACCTCTGGGCTGACTACCAACTGTTCGGAAAGACCTTTTTCGACAGCCTCGACTACCTCACCACTAACTGGCTGATGCCATTGGGCGGGCTGATGACGGTGCTGTTCACCGGTTGGGTGATGAAGGAGCAAACGGTGCGCGACGCCATCGGTATCCGGCACGGCGGGTTGTTCCGCGCCTGGTGGTTGCTGCTGCGCTTCGGTACGCCGCTGGCGATCGTGCTGGTGTTCCTCAACTTGAGCGGGCTGATCTAGGGGAAGCGCAGTCGCCGTCGCGTTACGCACAATATGGGTGTGAAGAGGGGCGGTGCGACCAGCTGTCGCACCGCGCCGTCAGGTTTTCGTTACGCGCTCACCGACACAACCTTGCACTGCGGCGCCCGCGACGGGCCGTAAAGAAAACCTTCCAGCCCCAGCGCGTTGAAGCAGCGAGCCGTGCTACCGGCGGGCTTGTGCACCCCGTCGGAGTGGTTTGTTATGGGGGCGGCCAAGCCAATCCTGCGGTCTTGCGATCATTGATCGCCAGGGCTGCGGGGACGGTCAAAGGATATTGCCCGCCACAGAGAAACACGTACTGGGAGCGTTATGAGCAGTGAAACAACCACAACGGCCGGTTCGTCGCCCACGCTGAAACTCTACGGCTACTGGCGATCCAGCGCCGCCTACCGGGTCCGCATCGCGTTGAACCTCAAAGGCCTCGCCTTCGAGAACCTGCCGGTGCATCTGGTCAAGGACGGCGGCCAGCAGCGTTCGGCCGACTACAAGGCACTCAATCCGCAGGGGCTGGTGCCTTTGCTGGTGGACGGCGACGAGCGCATCAGCCAATCGCTGGCGATTCTCGAATACCTGGAGGAGGTCTTTCCGTTACCGGCTTTGCTGCCGGACGATCCGGCCGACCGCGCGCGGGTGCGCTCATTGGCGCTCCATATCGCCTGCGACCTGCATCCACTGAATAACCTGCGCGTATTGCAGTACCTCAGCGGCCCGCTGGGCATCGAAGACGAGGCGAAGCAGCAATGGATCCAGCACTGGATTCACACGGGCCTCGCGGGCGTCGAGCAGGGGTTGGCGGCGTTCGACGGCAAGCTGTCACTCGGCAGGCGGCCGGGCTATCTGGAGGCATGCCTGATTCCGCAGGTATACAATGCGCGCCGTTTTGCCTGTGACCTCAGTGCGTACCCGCGCATTTTGCAGATGACCGAGCAGTGCGAATCCCTCGAAGCCTTTGCCAACGCAGCTCCGGAGGTGCAGCCCGACGCTCAATAGGTTTATCCGCCTTGCACTCCGTCGCGTCATGAGCGCGGCGGGTTCGATTCCGTCACAGATAACAACAAACAGGTGACGCATGACCCGTGAAAAACCCAAGAACCTCTGGCTCTCCCGCTGGGGCTTCATTCTTGCCGCGACCGGCTCTGCAGTCGGCTTGGGCAACATCTGGAAATTCCCCTACATCACCGGCGAGTACGGCGGCGGCGCCTTCGTGCTGATGTACCTGGCGTGCATCCTCGCCATTGGTATTCCTGTGATGATGACCGAGATCGCCATCGGCCGTCGGGGTCGTGGCAGCCCCATCGATGCCATTGGCAGAGCGGTCCGCGAAAACGGCAGCAGCTCCCTGTGGAAGGGCGTCGGCGGCATGGCCATGGCGGCCGGCTTCCTGATTCTCTGCTTCTATGTGGTCGTGGCCGGCTGGGCGTTCGCTTATACGGTGAAAATGCTCGACGGCTCGCTGGCGGCCAGCTCGGTCGAGGGTTTAGCGCAGGTGTTCGAGGCGCACAACGCCAACCCCTGGCAGCTCGGTGGCTGGAGCGTACTGGTGGCGCTGCTGACGCTGTGGATCGTGGCCAAAGGTGTACAGCAGGGCATCGAAAGCGCGGTGCGCTGGATGATGCCGGGCCTGGCGGTGATGCTGTTGATCCTGGTTGGCTACGCCTTCACCAGCGGCGGCTTCGATCAGGGCTTCGCCTTCCTGTTCAGCTTCGATACCTCCAAGCTCACCGGTGAAGCGCTACTGGCCGCACTGGGCCACGCGTTCTTCACTCTCAGCCTGGCATCCGGGGCGATTCTGACCTACGGCTCCTACATCCCCGACGGACAGTCCATCGCGCGGACCACCTTCATGGTCGCGATTGCCGATACGGCCGTAGCGCTGCTGGCGGGGCTGGCGATTTTCCCGATCATCTTTGCCAACGGCATGGACCCGACTGCCGGCCCCGGCTTGATCTTCATGAGCCTGCCGCTGGCCTTCCAGCAGATGCCGTTCGGCACCGTATTCGGCACGCTGTTCTTCGCCATGGTGTCGATTGCGGCGCTGACCTCGGCCATCTCGATGATTGAAGCCACAGTGGCCTACCTCAACGAAAAGCACGGCATCAGCCGTCTCAAGGCCGCCATCGGCGCCGGTGCGGTATTGCTGGTGATCAGCCTGCTGGCGATGCTCTCGTTCAATTTGATGGCCGGCTGGACGCCAATGGGCAAGAACTTCTTCGACTGGCTCGACTACCTGACCTCGCGCTGGATGATGCCGCTGGGCGGGATCTTCATCGTGATCTTTGCCGGCTATGCCCTGCGCAGCGAGATCATGCGTGACGAGCTGGATCTTCCACCGCTGGGCTATGCGCTGTGGCTGTTCATGGTCCGCTATGTCTGCCCAGTGCTGATCACCATGGTGTTCCTGCATGCCCTCGGCTGGCTGGGCTTCGACCCGCTGGTGCGCTGGTACTGGATTGCCGGAGCCATCGGTGCGCTGACTGTCCTCGGCGAGGGGTTGCGACCTCGCGTTCTGCCGGCGCTGACTGGGCGCAACGCCTGATCTTCTCCAGAGACTCGATCTAGACGACTAAGCGGCACTTCCGGAAACGGAGGTGCCGTTTTTGTAACTGAATTGCAGGCGTCTCAGCGAAAGGTCAGGCGGCCAGCCCCCCGTTGTTACTGGCTTTGCGACAGACGGCACCCTAAAGCTCTCTAAAGCGTTGCCGATAATTTGATCAGCGCAAGGACGCTTCAACAGAAAACGGATCTTCGTATTGACCCAGATCAGTTCTCGGACCCGCGCCCATGCCCAGTCGTCTTAAATTCAGCCACAAGATCTTGCTGGCCGCCTCGCTCGTGGTGATCGCGACCTTTGCCCTGTTCACGCTGTTCAACGATTATCTTCAGCGCAACGCCATCCGCGATAACCTCGACAGCTATCTGGATGAGATGGGTGAAATCACCGCTCACAACATTCAGAACTGGCTGTCCGGTCGGATCCTGTTGGTGGAAAGTGCTGCGCAGTCCATCGCCAACGACAGCTCCGATCAGAGCGTGGTTGCTCTGCTCGAACAACAGGCATTTGCCTCGACTTTCGGCTTCACCTATCTGGGCGAGCAGAACGGCCGCTTCACCATGCGTCCGGAAGACGAAATGCCCGCCGGGTACGACCCGCGCACCCGTCCCTGGTACAAGGACGCGGTGGCTGCTGGCGGAACGACCCTTACCGAACCCTATGTCGACGCGGCCACAGGTGAGCTGATCATCACGATCGCCACCCCCGCGCGCAGCGGCAGCCAGACGGTTGGCGTGGTGGGCGGCGATCTGGGTTTGAAGGCGCTTGTCGATATCATCAACGCGCTGAACTTCGACGGTATGGGTTACGCGTTTCTGGTCAGCGGTGACGGCAAGGTGCTGGTCCACCCGGACAAAAGCAAAGTGATGAAAACGCTGACTGAGCTGTATCCGCAGAACACACCTTCGGTAACCGGCGATCTCAGCGAATCGGAGCTCGACGGCCAGGCACGCATTCTCAGTTTCAGCCCGGTTCCCGGCCTGCCTTCGGTGACCTGGTACGTCGGCATCTCCGTGGAAAAGAAAAAGGCTTACGCGGCGCTGTCGAGCTTCCGTACCTCGGCGCTCGTTGCCACTGTCATCGCTGTGGTGTTCATCATGGTCCTGCTGGGCATGCTGATCCGCGTGTTGATGCGGCCGCTGGCCGACATGGGCCGCGCGATGAGCAATATCGCCGACGGCGAGGGCGACCTGACCCGCCGCCTGACGGTTCAATCGCAGGACGAGTTCGGCACGCTGGCGCTGGCCTTCAACCGCTTCGTCGAGCGTATCCACGGCTCGATTCGTGACGTGGCCTCGGCTACCGAGCAGGTCAATGAAGTGGCGCAACGCGTACTGGCCGCCTCCAACTCGTCGATGCTCAATTCCGACGAGCAAGCCAGCCGCACCAACAGCGTCGCGGCGGCGATCAATGAGCTCGGCGCCGCCGCGCAGGAGATCGCCCGCAATGCGGCCGACGCCTCGCAGCAGGCCAGCGGTGCCAGCCATCAGGCCGAAGACGGTCGCAAGGTGGTCGAGCAGAACATCGAGGCGATGAAGCGGTTGTCGAGCAACATCAGCGCGTCCTGCCAACAGATCGAGGCGTTGAACACCCAGACGGTTGGCATCGGTCAGATTCTCGATGTGATCAAGGGCATTTCCGAGCAGACCAACCTGCTGGCGCTCAACGCAGCCATCGAGGCGGCGCGTGCCGGTGAAGCCGGGCGCGGCTTTGCGGTTGTGGCTGATGAGGTGCGCAGCCTGGCGCATCGCACCCAGACCTCGGCGCAGGAAATCCACGGCATGATTGAGAAGCTGCAGGTCGGGGCGCGTGATTCGGTCAGCACCATGACCGAGAGTCAGCGTCAGAGCGAATCGAGCGTCGGCATCGCCAACCAGGCCGGTGAGCGCCTGGGCAGCGTGACCCTCGCCATCGGCGAGATTGATGCGATGAACCAGTCCGTCGCGACCGCCACCGAAGAACAGACCTCAGTGATCGAGTCGCTGAACATGGACATCACGGAGATCAACACGCTGAACCAGGAGGGGGTCGAGAACCTGCAATCCACCCTTCGGGCCTGTGGAGATCTTGAGCAGCAGGCTGCGAGGCTGAAGCAGCTGGTGGGGAGCTTCAGGATCTGATCTGGTGTTGGGTGAAAGGGCGCTTCGGCGCCCTTTTTTGTGCCCGTCTGTATCCGCCACTTATGTAGATGCGAAGGGAGACGCCTAGGCTTGATCGGGTGGTCGCGGCGCGCTCATCTTGGTACGGCGCCGCCCTGTCGTAGGCCCTAGCCTCAGGTTTCGCCCTGCTGGGCGACTCACTTTTTTCAATTACCAAAAAAGTAAGCAAAAACGCTTGCCCCTGCATCCGGCCCCGGCTGCGCCGGGGTTCCCTCGCTCCGGTGACGTTCCAGGGGCCCGCCGCGATGGGCCATCCCTGGCCCAGCGCGGCTCTCGCGGCATCCATGCCGCTCAACCCCTTCCACGCCACCTGCGCTCGGCCTCCTGCAAGGGGCGATCCGGTGGTGTCTGAGATAACGTGCAACGAAACGGTTCTTGCGGCTATGTGTAGGGTGGGTAACGCGAAGCTTACCCACCGCTTTTGGTGGGCGAGGTCCGTTATCAATCGTGGTATCGAGCGCGGTGGAAAGTGCTTCGCAGTTTTCCACCCTACGAAGCTAAAGGGAGGCGAGATCTAGTCGCTTGGCAACTCTCAACAACGTCACAAATATAGACTCTGCCTTTTTGCTGATGAACAGACTATCAGACGATGCCGAACGCCCCTTTCAGGAGGCCGAATGGAATTGCTGCGTAGAGGGGCGAGCGGCATGGATGCCGCGAGAGCCGTGAAGGGCCATGGATGGCCCTTGCGCGGCGACCCTCGGAGTAGCGATGGAATGAGGGAAGTCGAGCTCAGCGAGACCCGGATGCAGGGGCAAGACCTTTTGGTTCCTTTTGGGGCAATTGCCAAAAGGGACTCGCCCAGCAGGGCGAAACCAATGCCTCGGCCGACCTTGGAAACCGGGTCATACGCAGCTAACCCAAGCTCAAACAGTCTGTGGGCTCGGGGGCGGAACTTGGGGCGACCCCAAAAGCGCGTGCTGCGCTGCCCATCACCGTGCGCAACACAACGACATTGACCCATTCCCCACACCCATGGTCGAGATGAACCATGGCCCGCATTCGGGCCCGGTTAAAAGGAGACCCCATGAAAGTTCTCATCGTGCTCACATCCCACGACAAGCTCGGCGACACCGGCAAACCCACCGGCTTCTGGCTCGAAGAATTCGCCGCCCCTTACTACGTCTTCAAGGACGCTGGCGCTGAAATCGTCCTCGCCTCCCCCAAGGGTGGTCAGCCCCCGCTGGATCCGAAAAGCGATGCGCCGGACGCCCAGACCGAGATGACCCAGCGCTTCAAGAACGACGCCGAGTCCCAAGCGCTCCTGGCCAACACTCACAAGCTGGACGAGGTATCGGCAGCGGACTTCGATACGGTCTTCTATCCCGGCGGGCACGGCCCGATGTGGGACCTGACGAGCAATGCAACGTCCATCGCACTTATCGAATCCTTCATCAAGGCACGCAAGCCCGTAGCGGCGGTCTGCCATGCGCCTGCCGCGCTGGTACAGGTGCGCGGTGTGGACGGTGAATACCTTGTCAAAGGCAAGCGCGTCACCGGCTTTACCAATACCGAGGAGGAGGGGGTGCAGCTCACTGAGGTGGTGCCCTTCCTGCTGGAAGACAAGCTGAAGGAGATCGGTGGCGACTACAGCAAGGGGCCGGACTGGTCGTCCTATGTGCTGGTCGATGGCCTGCTCGTCACAGGCCAAAACCCGGCATCCTCGGAAGAGGCCGCCCGCGAGTTGCTCAAACTGTTGAAGGCTGGCTGAACCGGGCTCAGCTCGACAGCCCGCCCGGCCACGCCAGGGAATCGGCGTGGCTGCAGGTCTCGAACAGTGGTTTGCTGAACAGATAGCCCTGCATCAGGCTGATGCCCAGGTCGCGCAAAGCCTTGCATTCATCCGGCGTTTCCACGCCCTCAGCGATCACCTGGATGCCCAGCTCGTTGCAAATGCCCACCGTGCCGCGGACGATGGCCTGGCGCGAACGGCTCTGATCGATGCTACGGATCAGGTCCATGTCCAGCTTGATGAGGTCGGGCTGGAAGTCGGCAAGCAGGTTAAGTCCGGCGAAGCCGGCACCAAAGTCATCAATGGCCGTGAGAAAGCCGATGCGCTGGTATTCACGGAAAACCTCGGTCAGCCACTTAGCATCGCTGATGCGCTCGCCTTCGACGGTCTCGAAGATGATCTGCTCAATGGGAAAGTTGTGGGCGCGGGCGGCTTCGAGCGTCGAGCGGATGCACAGCTCCGGGCGATAGATGGCGTTGGGCATGAAGTTGATCGACAGCTTGCTCTGCATGTTCAGCTTGGCGGCTGTCTTGATGGCTTTGACCCGGCAGGCCTGGTCGAAGCGAAAGCGGTTTTCCTCGGTGACCTGGGCCAGCACGCTCGGTGCCGGCTCGCCCTGGACGCCGCGCACGAGCGCTTCGTGGGCGAAAATCTCGCGGCGGCTGATGTCGACGATGGGTTGGTAGGCGTAGCTGAAGCGAAAGCCGAGTCGTTCGCCACTGGCGCAGCTGGGGCAGGCGCCGTGGTCGCTGGCCGAATGGCAGCTGTATTCCGATGGGGCAGGGTTACCGTCTGTGTTGCTTTGAATCATGGGCGAACTCGCTCGAAACCTGTTGCTGAAAGATAGCGGCTAATCTGGCCGAGACTGGAGTCCGTTCGTCACCAGTGGGCCATTCCACAAGAATGACCAGGCGTCATAGTAGGTCAGAAACTTTAGGGGTGATGGCTAAATGCTACGACATTAAGAATTAAGTCGAGTTCCTCTTTCCGCAGTGAGCCTCGTCGCCCCGGCGGGGCCATCCGTTTCGGCTGGAATAAAAAAGGCCGGCATGACAGCCGGCCTCCTGTGCTTCGCTGCGGTGGCTTATGCCGTGACGCGGGCGATGGCGGCCGCCAATTGATCGAGCCGTGCGGCATCCAGCCCGGCGATATTCGCCCGTCCGCTTTCCACCAAATACACCGAATCGTCACGCCGCAGGCGCAGCACCTGGTCGGCAGTGAGGCCCGTGTAGGAGAACATTCCGCGTTGCTGCGCAATGTGCGCGAAGCGCTCGGCGAGACCGTGCGGCGCCAGCGCCTCCACCAGCCCCTGACGAAGCCCAGCGATGCGCTCGCGCTTGGCTGCAACCTCTTGCTGCCAGAGCTGGCGCAGTTCGGAGTTTGCCAGAATCGTCGCCACCACGGCCGCGCCGTGCGACGGCGGAGTCGACCAGAGATTGCGCGCAACCGAAGCGAGCTGGCTGCGCACATCGATCAACGACTCGCCGTTGGCAGCCACTGCGATCAGCGCGCCGGTACGCTCGCGGTAAAGCCCGAAGTTCTTCGAGCATGAACTGGTGACCAGCACTTCCGGCAGCGCTTCGACGAACAGCCGTACCGCCCAGGCGTCCTCGTCCAGCCCATCGCCGAATCCCTGATAAGCAAAGTCGAACAGTGGCAATAGCTCGCGGTGACGCACGATCTCCAGCACCTGGCGCCAGTCGCTCTGACTCAGGTCGTAGCCCGTGGGGTTGTGGCAGCACGCATGCAGCAGCACCACGTCGCCGCGGGGAATTTGCTCCAGCGCGGCGAGCATACCCGGCACGTCGAGGCGGTTCTGCGCATCGACATAGGGGTAATGCTCGACTTTCAAGCGGGCAGCGGCGAACAGGGTTTCGTGGATCGGCCAGGTTGGGTCGCTGAGCCAGAGGCTGCGCCCCGGCAGGCACTTGGCGATGAACTCGCCGACCAGCCGCAGGGCGCCGGTGCCGCCCGGTGTCTGGGTGCAGCCGGCTCGGTGCTCGACCAGCGCTGGCGAGCCCTCACCGAGCACCAGCTGCAGCAGCTGCTCGCCAAACAGCGGATCGCCGTGGCCGCCGATGTAGCTCTTGGTCTGCTCGCTGTCGATCAGCCGCTGCTCAGCCAGCTTGACCGCCTTGGGGATCGGCGTCAGACCCAAGGCGTCCTTGTACACGCCCACGCCCAGGTCGAGCTTGGCCGGATTGGGATCGGCGCGATAGGCGTCCAGCAGGCCGAGTATCGGATCGCCGGGAACCCGCGCGACATCAGCGAAGTGTTTCACTTGCGGCCCTCGGCGGTTTTCGCGACCTCGTCGGTACGCGCGGCCATGATGAAGTCGTTGCGGTGCAGCCCTTTGATCGAGTGGCTCCACCAGGTGACAGTGACCTTGCCCCACTCGGTGAGCAGGCCCGGGTGATGACCCTCGGCTTCGGCGATCTCGCCAACGGCGTTGGTGAAGGCCAGTGCATGGCGGAAGTTCTTGAACAGGAAAACCTTCTCCAGCTCCATGTGGCCGTCACGGGTCTCGATGTTCCAGTCTGGAATCTGCTTGATCAGCTCGGCCAGTTCGTCATCGGAGACCTTGGGTGCGTCGGCGCGGCAGGCTTCGCAATGGGCTTGGGTGAGGGCGGTCATGGTTGGGTCCTTGTGTGATCGGTTGGTTGAGTGGATCGGTGGGCTAAAGCCCACCCTACGTGATGGGGTTGATGAGAGTTAAGCAGCGTAGGGCGGACAGCGCCGGAGGCTAGTCCACGCGTCGGGTTCGGTCCGCCGCGTTGCCGAGCAACGTCGGGTGGATGACGCCAGAGGCTCATCCACCAGCCGGCCGAAACGACCCGCGCCGCCGCGAGACGTCGTTGGGGGACGAAACCAACGCGTGGAAAATGCTTCGCAGTTTTCCACCCTACGCCGCTTTCGGCGGGAACTTTGGCTGGTGCAGACCGAGGTTCATCGCGGTGCGGACGTGCGCCATGATGTCTTCATGGGCCACATCGAACAGTCGCTTGAGCTCGGGCAGAACGAAGTACACCGGCTGCAGGATGTCGATGCGATAAGGGGTACGCATCGCTTCGACAACGTCGAACGCCTGATGCTCGGGTTCGTCGGAAAGGCTGTAAAGCGTCTCCTTCGGCGAGGAGAGGATGCCGCCGCCATAGATGCGCCGGCCCGCTGAAGTCTCCACCAGGCCGAACTCGATGGTCATCCAATACAGCCGCGCCAGGTAGACGCGCTCTTCCTTGCTCGCCTTGAGGCCAAGCTGGCCGTAGGTATGGGTGAACTCGGCGAACCAGGGGTTGGTCAGCAGCGGGCAGTGGCCGAATATCTCGTGAAAGATGTCGGGTTCCTGCAGGTAATCCAGTTCTTCCGGTGTGCGGATAAAGGTAGCGACCGGAAAGCGTTTACTCGCCAGCAGCTCGAAAAAGGTCTGGAACGGAATCAGCGCCGGGACCCGCGCCACCTGCCAGCCAGTGGTCGCATCCAGCACGCGGTTGATTTCGCCCAGCTGGGGGATGCGGTCGTGGGGTAGGGAGAGCTGTTCGATGCCGTCCAGGTATTCCTGGCAAGCGCGCCCGTCGAGCAGTTTCAGCTGGCGTTCGACCAGCGTTCGCCAAACCGCATGTTCACTGTCCGGGTAGTGGATGTGACCTTGCGCATCCGGTTCGCGGGCAACGTATTTAGTGGCTTTCATCTGACCTCCTGAGCGGGGCGGCCGCCTGAGTCTTGTTTTTATGGATGCCTCATCTGATCGCTTTCAGCCCTCTCCTGGCGACCCGAAAGAGGCTGCCCTGCGACAATCCGTCTCTGATGTGCGTAACGAAATAATTACGGTTTGGCGCGGTTGCATGAAAATCGGCTTGCTCTGCTTCGGTGCTGTCAAATAATCTTGACGAAAATCAGCGGCGATCCGCAGAAAACCCGGCGCCGCTCATAACAACAAGCCAAAGGCACCCTTGCATGCGTATCAAGATTCACTGCCAGAACCGCATTGGCATTCTCCGTGACATGCTCGAACTGCTGGTCGCCTACGGCATCAACGTGGCGCGTGGCGAAGTGGGGGGCGAGCACGGTAACGCTGTTTACCTGCATTGCCCCAACCTGATGAACCTGCAGCTACAGGCGCTGCGACCGAAGATCGAGGCGCTGCAAGGCGTGTTCGAGGTCCGCAAGGTCGGGCTGATGCCCAGCGAGCGGCATTCGCTGGAGCTCAATGCGCTGCTTGGCGCGCTGGAATTTCCGGTGCTGTCCATCGATATGGCTGGCGCCATCGTCGCGGCCAACCGTTCCGCGGCGCAGTTGCTCGGGGTTCGCGTGGATGAGGTGCCGGGCATGAGCCTGTCGCGCTACGCCGATGATTTCGACCTGCCGGAATTGGTGCGCGCTAACAAGGCGCGGATCAATGGCCTGCGCGTGACCATCAAGGGCGACATTTTTCTTGCAGACATTGCGCCGTTGCAGTCGGAGCACGATGACAGCGAAGCCCTGGCCGGTGCGGTGCTGACGTTGCATCGCGCCGACCGGGTGGGCGAGCGTATCTATAACGTGCGTAAGCAGGAGCTGCGCGGTTTCGACAGCATCTTCCAGAGCTCGAAAGTGATGGCCGCCGTGGTCCGCGAGGCGCGACGGATGGCGCCACTGGACGCACCGCTGCTGATCGAGGGGGAGACCGGCACCGGCAAGGAGCTGCTGGCGCGTGCTTGCCATCTTTCCAGCCCGCGCGGGCAATCCCCGTTCATGGCCCTCAACTGCGCGGGCTTGCCGGAATCCATGGCCGAGACGGAGCTGTTCGGCTACGGCCCCGGCGCTTTCGAGGGCGCACGGCCTGAAGGCAAGCTCGGCTTGCTCGAGTTGACCTCCGGCGGCACGCTGTTTCTCGATGGCGTGGGGGAGATGAGTACAAGGCTGCAAGCCAAACTTGTGCGATTTCTGCAGGATGGCTGTTTTCGTCGGGTCGGCAGCGACGAGGAGGTCTACCTGGATGTGCGGGTGATCTGCGCGACGCAGCTGGATCTGTCCGAACTCTGCGCCAAGGGCGAATTTCGCCAGGACCTGTATCACCGCCTCAACGTGCTGTCGCTGCACATTCCGCCGCTGCGTGAATGCCTGGATGGGCTGGAGCCGCTGGCGCTGCACTTTCTCGACCAGGCCAGCCGGCAGATCGGTTGCGCCTTGCCGAGCCTCTCGCCGACAGCCCTTGAGCGTTTGGCCGGCTATCACTGGCCGGGCAATGTCAGGCAACTGGAGAACACGCTGTTCCAGGCGGTTTCGCTGTGCGAGGGCGGAGTGATCAAGCCCGAGCACATCAGGCTGCCCGACTACGGGACGCCGGCACCGCTGGGCGATTTTTCGCTGGAGGGCGATCTGGGCGTTATCGTCGGACGCTTCGAAAAAGCGGTGTTGCAGGAGCTGTATCAGCGCCATCCCAGCAGCCGGCTCTTGGGCAAGCGGCTAGGGGTTTCGCATACCACCATCGCCAACAAGCTACGTGAGCACGGAATCGGCAAGGAAGGCTGATTATTTGCATCAATAAGGCACCCACCGACCACAACGCAGCATGCACCTGTAGGAGCCAGCTTGCTGGCGATCAGAGGTGGGCGCCGCAGAGGCGTTGCGTTTGACGCACCGGATCGCCAGCAAGCTGGCTCCTACGGAAAGCAAGATTGTGCTCGTGTGATGGATTTGCATCCTGCCTCAGGTGATCGCTTGCCCATCGCTACGGCGCCCACCGACCACAACGCAGCATGCACCTGTAGGAGCCAGCTTGCTGGCGATCAGAGGTGGGCGCCGCAGAGGTGCTGCATTTGACGCACCGGATCGCCAGCAAGCTGGCTCCTACGGAAAGCAAGATTGTGCTCGTGTGATGGATTTGCATCCTGCCTCGGGTGATCGCTTGCCCATCGCCACGGCTCCCGGCGACCGCGGTAGCACGCACCTGTAGGAGCCAGCAAGCTGGCTCCTACGAAAAGCAAGATTGTGCTCGTGTGATGGATTTGCATCCTGCCGCAGGTGATTGCTTGTCCATCGCTACGGCTCCCAGCGACCGCGGTAGCACGCACCTGTAGGAGCCAGCTTGCTGGCGATCAGTGGTGGACGCCGCAGAGGTGTTGCGTTTGACGCACGGATCGCCAGCAAGCTGGCTCCTACGAAAAGCAAGATTGTGCTCGTGTGATGGATTTGCATCCTGCCGCAGGTGATCGCTTGCCCATCGCTGCGGCTCCCAGCGACCGCGGTAGCACGCACCTGTAGGAGCCAGCTTGCTGGCGATCAGAGGTGGGCGCCGCAGAGGTGTTGCGTTTGACGCACCGGATCGCCAGCAAGCTGGCTCCTACGGAAAGCAAGATTGTGCTCGTGTGATGGATTTGCATCCTGCCGCAGGTGATTGCTTGTCCATCGCTACGGCTCCCAGCGACCGAGGTAGCACCCACCTGTAGGAGCCAGCCGTCGCGCGCCCGGGCTAGTGGACGGCCTGGTTCACGGCATCGATCAGCGCTTGCAGGTCGATCGGCTTGCGCAAGTGCAGGTTAAAGCCGGCGGCCTTGGCTGTTTCCACATCGCGCAGCGTGCCGTAGCCGGTCAGGGCGATGCTTGGCGTGTTGCTGTTAACGCCTTTGGCGCGAATCGAGGCCATCATCTTGTGGCCGTCGATCCCCGGCATTCCGATATCGGAAACGATCACGTCGAAAGCCGACTGCTCAGCCAGCGCGATACCCTGCGCGCCGCCGTTAGCCGTGGTTACGATGGCGCCTTCGCTTTCCAGCAACTCGCACATGGTTTCGAGAATCTCGGGCGAGTCGTCCACCAGCAGGATCTTGATGCCGGATAACCCACCCGCTTCCCCGTTGGCCAGGTCACCGAGCTCGATTTCGGTCTGCAGGTGAATCGGCAGCCAGATACTGAAGCGCGCCCCCCGGCCGAGGCCTTCGGAGAAGGCTTCAATACGGCCGTTATGGGCCTCGATCAGCTGCTTGACCAAGGCGAGCCCGATGCCTAATCCGTGTTTGGAGCGCTGTGCATGCTGCATCTCAGCCTGGCCGAACATGTCGAACACCTTGGGCAGGAAGTCGGCTGATATCCCTTCTCCTGTATCGATGACGTCCAGCCGGGCTTGATCACCTTCGCGCTCGAGTTGAAGGCAGATACGCTCGCCGCCCTTGGTGAATTTCCAGGCATTGTTCAACAGATTCCAGATGACCTGCTCCAGCCGCGTCGGGTCCGCACGAATGTAAATCGGCTGCTCGGGCTTGAACGTCTCGAATGTGACATTTTCGGCTTGGGCCAGCGGATCAAACACCGCCTCGATACCGCGCAGTACTTCCTGGAACTGCAATGTGGAGAATTGCAGTTTCAATTTGCCGGTACGAATCCGCGAGACGTCCATCAGGTCGTCGATAATCCGCGACTGGCTGCGAACGGCGTTCTGGATCGACTGGGTGGCCTTGCGCAGGCTCGCGGAATTCTTGGCGGCCTGGGATCGCGCAATCAGGTCGGCGTTGAGTTGGATCAGGTTCAGCGGATGCTTGAGCTCATGCGAGAGCACAGCGAAGAATTGGTCCTTTTGCAGATTGGACGCTTGGATAGTCTCGAGTTCGCTTTGCTGCTCCGAGCTGCGTTGCCTTTCTTCCGTAAGGTCGCGCGCGATCTTGGCAAAACCGGTCACCTTGCCACTGTTATCCACCAGGGGATTGACCAACCCGCTGAAAAAGCAGGTCGTGCCATCCTTGCGCAAATGCCAGCGTTCGTCAGTGGCTTGGCCTTGTGTCAGTGCACGCTTGCGCTCAGCTTCTGGCACGCCCTCCTCGCGGTCGCTATCGGTGTAGATCAGATCAACCTTCTGACCGATCGCTTCCTGCTCGCTGTAGCCGAAGATGATCTCGGCGCCGCGGTTCCAGGTCGTGATGAAGCCGTCGCAATCCAGGGTGATGATGGCGTACCCCTTGGTACTCTGCGCCAGCAGCTTCATGTGCGCTTCGCCAGCGCGTAAATCTTCTTCGGCTCGACGCCGGTCGGTGATGTCGATAAAGGTCAGCACGGCGCCTTGAATGCGATCGTCAAGCGTGCGATAGGGCAGAAAGCGCGCCAGGTACCAGCGGTTTCCTTCCCGGTTTGCAACCTCTCGCTCAACCAGGTGGAGCGCTTCGAACGCTTCGGCGGCGTCCCTATGAAGCAGCGGGTAGTCGAGGCGATGCGTAATGTCAGATAGGGATCGACCGGCATCGTTGCCGATGACGTTGAAGATGTCCTTGGCGCGAGGCGTGAACCACTTGATGCACATCTGGCGATCGACAAAGACCGCGGCGATGTTGGTGGAATAGATCAGGTTCTGCAGGTCATCGTTGATCTTGCTGGTCTCGTCATCCTTGGCCCTCAGTTCGAAATTAACCGTGGTCAGCTCTTCGTTGATCGACTGCAGCTCTTCCTTGCTGGTTTCCAGCTCCTCAGTCGCCGAGCGCAGCTCTTCGTTGAGCGCGTGTAGCTCCTCGTTGGAGGCGCGAAGTTCCTCGGTGGAGGTCTCCGAGTGCTCCATGGTGGCCTGAAGCCTTTCCTTGGTCTGCTGCAGCTCGGCTTCCAGCTGGGTCAGCACGCGGTCCTTGGTGTCCGGGGCCTCTAGGGCGCTGCTGTCCATACAGGCCTCGACTTCATCGAAGAGCACCAGCATGTAGTCGCTACCCGCTTCGTTATCCCGAAACGGGCGAACCACCATGTTCACGTAGTAGCTGCGGCCGTCGCGCTCCAGCCGGACCCGCCGCGCTTCGACGCTCTTGCCGGTATGGGCCGCCTGGAACAGAGCGGTGCGTAGCTCGAGCCGCAATTGCGGGTGCACCAATGTAGTCAGGTTCAGCGAGGGCTCGCCGCCGACATAGCGCAGGAAATTCCCGGCCCGGTCGGACATGTGCACGATTTCGGCGTCGTGGTTGACGATGACGCTGGGCGGCGCGTACTGCTCCAGCGCGCGCTGATGCACATCGGCAAAGGAGAATTTCCGGCTGCGCCTGGACGATTCGCTGAATGGAGGACGGCTGGGGGTGCTCAGGGTAAAGCCCTGATAGGGCCCGGCAGACGCGCGTCGCAGTGAGGACGATACCTCCTTGGCGCGGTAGATACGGTTTTTTTTGTCCACCGGCGTGAATAGCTGGCTGCAGGCATCGGCAGTTTCCGAGCTGCCGAGGAACAGGTAGCCGCCGGGGTTCAAGGCGAAGTGAAACATGCGCAGCACTTCGCTCTGGATGCCCCGGTCCAGGTAGATCATCAGATTGCGGCAGGAAATCAGGTCGAGCCTGGAAAACGGCGGATCGCTCAGAAGGTTGTGCTGGGCGAACAGGATTCGCTCCCGTAGCTCTTTCTGAATGCGGTAGTGGGTTTGCTCTTTGACGAAGTACCGCCGCAGTCGTGCCGGCGGCACGTCCGTCACGATTGCTTCTGGAAAGATGCCGGCGCGAGCGGTTTCCAGCGCCTGGTCATCAATATCGGTGGCAAAAACCTGGGACAGGATCCCACCCTTGGCGCCGCTGACTTCAGCCTGGTCGGCCAGCAGCATGGCCAGCGAATAGGCTTCTTCCCCGGTCGAGCACGCCGCCGCCCAGACGCGCAGGGATCTGTCTTCAAGGTCCCGTTTCTGCTCGAACAGCGCGGGGATGACGTCGCGCTCCAAGGCCTCGAAGGCCTCGCGGTCACGGAAGAAGTTGGTCACACCAATCAGCATGTCTGCCAGCAAGGCGGGTGTTTCTTCAGGGTGGTTTTGTAGGTGCTTGGCGTAGCTGGGCATGTCGCGCAGGGCATTGACCTGCATCCTTCGCTCGATGCGACGCAGGACCGTGGCTTGCTTGTAGTGTCGAAAATCGTGGCCGGTGCGGGCACGCAGCGCAGCGAGAATCTCGCGTACTGCCAGCTCGTTGGGTTTGGACTGGGTGTGAGCGTGAGCAAAGTCGACCTCGCCCGGTGCTTCTCCGGCTTGCTCGCTATCGCCTGCCGAGACGATCGGCTCCTGCCGCTCCAGTAGCACTTCCAGGTTATGGCGCAGTTCTACGAGCTTTTGCGGCATATCCACCACCGGCAGAACGATATCGACCAAGCCGGTTTCGATGGCGCTGCGTGGCATCGAGTCGTATTCGGCATCGTCTGGCGTCTGCGCCAGGGTGACGCCCCCCTGTTCCTTGATACGCGACAGCCCGATCGAGCCATCCGAGCCCGAGCCCGATAGCACGACACCGACGGCGTGGTTGTGATGCACATCGGCGAGGGCGCGGAAGAATAGATCAATGGCGACCTGGGGGCCGCGTTCACGCTCGGGTTTCAGCAGGCGCAGATAGCCGTCGTTCATCGACAGGTCCATTGCCGGCGGAATGACATAGATATGGTTGCGCTCGATGGCGGTGGGTTCGGTTATCTGCAAAACGGGCATCTTGGTGACGTTCTGCAGAATCTTGTCGGCATTGCTTTCATGCTTGGGTGAGAGGTGCATGACGACCGCGAACGCCATGCCGCAATCGTTCGGCATGTTTTCGAAAAAAGTGAGCAATGCCTTCAGGCCGCCTGCCGACGCGCCAATCCCCACCACAGGAAATCTCAGCGTGCTACGGGACAGGTTGCTGTTCTTAGGCGTGGACAGCTCAGGGCTGTTGCTCATCGATTCCTCTGCGTTTGGTTACAGGGCCTTCCGAACGGTTCGCATAGGAGGAGACAGCGAGACAGCAGCTGGATTCCTTAAACAACCGCCTATGCTGCTTGGCCGATGGTAAAAGCTAGTGGAGCCGATTCTGTCGTAGAGAAACGTCAGCACTCGATGATGTTTACCGCCAGGCCGCCGCGGGCGGTTTCCTTGTACTTGCTCTTCATGTCGGCGCCAGTCTGGCGCATGGTGCGGATCACCTTGTCCAGCGAGATGAAGTGCTTGCCGTTACCGCGCAGCGCCATGCGTGCCGCGTTTATCGCCTTGACCGAGCCCATGGCGTTGCGCTCGATGCACGGCACCTGAACCAGCCCGCCCACAGGGTCGCAGGTGAGTCCGAGGTTGTGCTCCATGCCGATTTCAGCGGCGTTTTCGACCTGTTGCGGCGTGCCCCCGAGCACCTCGCAAAGGGCGCCAGCCGCCATTGAACAGGCCACGCCCACTTCGCCCTGGCAGCCGACCTCGGCGCCGGAAATCGATGCGTTTTCTTTATAGAGGAGGCCAATGGCCGCCGCTGTCAGGAGAAAACGCACCACGCCGTCTTCATTGGCGCCGCGGATGAAGCGCATGTAGTAGTGCAGCAGCGCCGGGACAATTCCAGCAGCGCCGTTGGTAGGGGCGGTCACCACCCGGCCGCCGGCCGCGTTTTCCTCGTTGACCGCCAGCGCGTACAGATCGACCCAGTCGAGTACTGTCAGCGCATCGCGCCGAGTGGCATCGGGGTGTTCGTTGAGTTGCCGGTACAGCCCGGCAGCGCGGCGCTGGACTTTCAATCCGCCGGGCATGACCCCTTCGGTGTTACAGCCTGCCTTCACACAGGCCTGCATCACCTGCCAGATCTTCAGCAGGCCGGCACGGGTTTCCGCTTCCGGGCGCCAGGCGGCCTCGTTCGCCAGCATCAGCTGGCTGATGGATAAGCCATGCTCGTCGCACAATGCGAGCAGTTCGTCGGCGCTGTGAAAGGGGAAGGGCAGGACAGTCTGGTCCTCGACGATACGGTCGTTGCCAGCGGCTTGCTCGTCGACCACGAAGCCGCCGCCGACCGAGTAGTACTCGCGGCTGCGCAACTGCAGCCCGGCCGCATCGAAGGCGCGGAAGATCATGCCGTTGGGGTGGAATGCCAATGGTTTGCGGATGAATTGCAGGTCATTGCTGGTCTCGAAGCGAATGAGTTTTTCGCCCAACAGGCGCAGCTCGTGGGATTCCCGCATCGCCGCCATGCGCGAGGGGATGGCGTCGGTATCGACATCCTCGGGTCGCTCGCCTTCGAGTCCGAGTAAAACGGCCTTGTCACTGCCATGGCCTTTGCCGGTAGCGCCGAGCGAACCGTACAACTCGACCCTCAGGTGTTCGGTGACAGCCAGCAGGTCGTCACGTCTGAGCTCCTCGGCAAAACGTAACGCGGCGCGCATCGGCCCCACCGTATGCGAACTGGACGGGCCGATACCGATCTTGAACAGGTCGAAAACGCTGAGTGACATGAAAGGCTCCGAAACGAACTGGCTTCTATCTAACCTAGACTGCCGATCGCGTTCAACCGTTACAAAAAGTGCCGTTTCGCCTCTAGTCAGCGGGTCGCTTCGGTGCCCCCCCAGGGGTTGGCTTCGAGGCTGTTATGCACGGCCGTCGCCGCCTGCGCCGCCTGGCCGATGGCAACACTCATCTGCTTCAGGCCCATGGTCACATCGCCGATAGCATAAAGGCCGCGCATGGTGGTTTGCAGGTGGTCGTCCACCCAGATGCCGCCGCACTCGTCACAGTCGACGCCCAGCTGCAACGCAAGGTCGGAGCGAAAACGCGCACCGAGGCTGGGGTAGATAATGTCGAAGTGGTGCCTTTCGCCACGGCAGGTCAGCAGCTCGATGCCGGTGTCGCAAGGGTGCAGGGATTCCACACGGTCGCTGATTACTCGGATGCCATAGTGCTCGGCCAACGCGATGGCCTGGTCGCAGGCATTGGGCTCGCCGTGCACCACTACCGTCACGCGATCGGTGAAGGTGCGCAGGAATACCGCATGGCTGATGGCATTTTCTGCCTCGCCATACACCGCGACATTGTCACCATCGACCTCATAACCATCGCAGATCGCGCACAACCGCACCTGGCCATTGCCGATGGCCTGCTCGACATCGGGCATGTCCGGCAGGGTGTCCTCAATCCCGGTGGCGAGGATGATCCGCCGGGTCACGCAGGTGGCGTCGCCATAGCGCACGCTGAATCCATCGGCGTGGGGCTCGATGTGCTCGACCCGGCCATGCTCGAGCCGCGCGCCATACCCCTTGGCCTGTTCGCGCAGGCGCGCCAGCAGGTCGTTACCGTTGATGCCCGGCGGGAAACCCGGATAGTTGTGCGACCGCGGAATCCACGAGGCGCGACTGGAGCCGGCGTCCACGACCATGCAGCTACGTCGGAAGCGTGCGAGATAGAGCGCTGCAGTCAGTCCGCCCGGCCCACCTCCGATAATCAGGCAGTCGATCACGGTGGGGTTCGGCGATGAGGGGGGCGAAAGCTGGTTCATGGCTGATCGGATCGGCTGAGGATGTTGCCTGTAGAAAAGGGCAGCGGATCGAAAGTTCGGTCGTTCCGATGAGCGAGATGTCCTGTTTTGAGAGCTGGTTGGACATTCTGGTGCTTGTGCCAGCACGAGCGATGGCCAAGACTTTCCGCCTCGGTTGGCACGGACGTTCAGTGTCCGGTTCAACGCCAACCGTATTCCAATAAAGGCCAGGCGCCGACCGCCGCAGTCGTGATGATCTGGCCACTCAAACCGAAGAATGGACCGACCGCGCTGCTGCGTGAGTCAGGTCTCGTCGTTGTCGATAAACCACTCGAGCGGTGCTCACAAGGCGCTGATTCGGGCTATTCCCGTTGGGGGTCAGATGTTCAAGTCTTGTGTTGCTGCGTTGGTCGCGGTCCTGTGTGTGTTGAGTGCTTCGGTCATGGCGGCCGAAGGGGAGCCTTTCGTCATCAAGTTCGCTCACGTCGTAGCCGACGACACGCCCAAGGGCAAGGGCGCGTTGCTGTTTCAGAAGCTGGTGCATGAGCGTCTGGCCGGCAAGGTGAAGGTCGAGGTCTACCCAAACTCGACATTGGTTGGCGATGCCGACGAGATGCAGGCCCTGCTGAACAACGAGGTGCAGATCCTTGCGCCGTCCCTGTCGAAGTTCGGCAAGTACACGAAGAAGCTGCAGGTGTTCGACCTGCCGTTTCTGTTCGACGACGAGGCTGCCGTCCAGCGCTTCCAGTCACGTGAGACGAGCCGTGATCTGCTGCGCTCCATGGCCGACTCAGGCATCTATGGCCTGGCCTATTGGAACAACGGTCTGAAGCAGCTCTCGGCCACGCAGGCGCTGCGTCTGCCGGGGGACGCCGCTGGCCTGGCGTTTCGTATACAGCCCTCTGCGGTACTGGAGGCACAGTTCAATGCGGTAGGTGCAAAGCCGGTAGTGCTGCCCTTCGCCGAGGTCTACAAGTCGCTGCAGGCGGGTTTGGTTCAGGGCGCGGAAAATCCCTGGTCGAACATCGCCAGCCAGAACATGCACAAGGTCCAGCCGTTCATCACCGAGAGCAATCACGGGGTGCTCAATTACATGCTGGTGACCAGCTCGGAGTTCTGGATGAGCATGCCCTTTGCGGTGCGCTCTGAACTCGAGGGCATCATTCTCGAGGTGACCCAGGCGGTTAATCGGGAAGCAGCTGCGCTGAACCAGCGCGACCGCGACCGCATCCTCGCCAGTGGCAGCAGCAAGCTGGTCGCCCTTACGCCCGAGCAGCGCCAGGCCTGGCGGGAAAAGATGATGCCGGTGTGGCAGTCGTATGAAAACGAGATCGGTGCCGACGTGATCCGCGCCGCATTGACGGTCAATCGCAAGCGCTGATCGCCAATCCCTCGGCTCGCCGCCATCCGGGGTCGGCGAGCGCGTTGTCGTTCCTTTCACCCGCCCTCGTTCGATCCCGCACTGTTATTACCGCTGGCGCGGCGGTCTCCCTGACGAAACGGTATTGCTTCCAGCCCTTTCTGCGCCGGGCCGCCTGTCACCCCGATGTGAGCCTGGGTCACGGCAGTTGCGAGTCGGCTGGACTTCGACCTGGCGTTACCTCAACCGCCAGGCAACGGCAAGGCTTGCCTCCGACGGATGACGGTTATGGAATCGTCAATGCCGGTCTTGGCCGCTTAACGCCACCCTTCGGCTGTTAGCATTCTTGCGAAGCGCGTACTCGAGCTGCTGTGCAGCAGAGGGCGTGCCGTCTTTGTGCTTGTTTCCGATGTGCCAACCCAGAATAAGGAGAACTGCAGGTGGCGACCAATCCTGGAAAGAACACGGCGTCGGCCGTGGAGAGTATCCCCGCCCCGACCGGGGCGGCCAACCTGATCGATACCGACTACGTGATCGGTCAGGACAATATCAAACGCAAGTTTTTCGATGTGCACGGCAAGGTGTTCACCATTTCGGCGCTGACCATCGTGCTCTTCGTGGTCGTCACGCTCGCCCTGCGCAGTGAGGTCGAGCCGTTGTTCACCGCGATTCGCGACTGGCTCACCGGCAACTTGGCCTGGTTTTTCATCGGATCGGCAAACATCTTCGTCCTGTTGTGCCTGGGGTTGATCCTTTCACCCTTGGGCAGGGTGCGTCTGGGTGGTCGCGAAGCAACGCCGGATTATTCCTACACGGGCTGGTTTTCCATGCTGTTCGCCGCCGGCATGGGCATCGGCCTGATGTTCTACGGCGTGGCTGAACCTATGTCGCATTTCTCTACGGCTATGGGCGGCACCACCGTCGAAAACGGCGTGCGGACCGACTGGGCGCCGCTGGGCGCCGCAGCAGGCGATGCCCAGGCAGCCGCCAGCCTGAGCATGGCTGCCACCATCTTCCACTGGGGTCTGCACCCCTGGGCGATCTATGCCATCGTGGCGCTGGCCCTGGCGCTGTTCTCCTTCAACAAGGGATTGCCGCTGAGCATCCGCTCGATCTTCTACCCGCTGCTCGGCGAGCGGGTATGGGGTTGGCCAGGCCATGTGATCGATATCCTGGCGGTCTTTGCGACTCTCTTCGGTTTGGCTACCTCGCTGGGCCTGGGTGCGCAACAGGCGGCGGGGGGGCTGGAGTTCCTGTTCGGTATGCCTAATACCGATACCAGCAAGGCGCTTCTGGTAGCCGGCATCACGGTTATCGCGCTGATGTCGGTACTTGCCGGCCTGGACAAGGGGGTCAAGCGCCTGTCGGAATTCAACATGGTGCTAGCGCTGCTATTGCTGTTGTTCATCATCATCGTCGGGCCGACCTTGGCGATCATCACCGGCTTCTTCAGCAACCTGGGCAGCTATCTGGTCAACCTGCCGGCGCTGTCCAATCCGGTCGGTCGTGCCGATGCCAACTTCAGTCAGGGCTGGACCGCGTTCTACTGGGCGTGGTGGATCAGCTGGTCGCCGTTCGTTGGCATGTTCATCGCGCGGGTCAGCCGCGGCCGCAGCGTACGTGAGTTCCTGATTGCCGTGCTGCTGGTGCCGTCGCTGGTCTCGGTGCTGTGGATGACCGCGTTCGGTGGTACTGCGCTGGGCCAGTTCGTCACCGACGGGTTCACCGGGGTGCAGGATGCGGCGCTGGAGCTGAAGCTGTTCGCCATGCTCGGTGAGCTACCGCTGGCCCAGATCAGCTCCTTTATCGGTATCGTTCTGGTGGTGGTGTTCTTCGTCACGTCCTCGGACTCCGGCTCGCTGGTGATCGACACCATTACCGCCGGTGGCAAAGTCAACGCACCAGTGCCGCAGCGGGCCTTCTGGGCGGTGCTGCAGGGCGTGGTGGCCATTTCTCTGTTGCTGGGCGGCGGCCTGGTTGCGCTGCAGGCCATGGCGGTGTCCACCGGCCTGCCATTTACCGTGGTCTTGCTGGTCGGCTGCGTGTCCATCGTCAAGGGGCTGATGAGCGAGCCTCGGTAGTGGCTTAGGCCTATGTTCAGGCGGCCCGGCCGCCTGGCAGGTGACCCGAAAAGGCGCGACCGTTAGCGGTCGCGCCTTTTCAGTTCCAAAGATCGCCCACGGCGGTTGTCGACGGGTAGTGGTGGGCCGATTGCGCCTGCAACAGCTCGGCGGTTGCCAGGGCATCGGTCAGGGCATGGTGGGCCTGGTATAGCGGTAAACCATAGCGCAGGCGGCTGTCGGCCAGGCGGATCGATACGGGCCGCTTGGTGCTGAGCACTCGGCGCAGCCAGCCACGTCGGCGCGGATGCAGCTGTGCTTCCAGCTGCATCGTATCGATCACCGGAAACTGCAGGCCTTCGCCCAGGAGGTGGTGCACGGCCTGGTCGAGAAAGCGCCGCTCGATGCTGCGGTAATGCACCACCATGATCCTGCCAGCCATTTTCTCCAGCAGCTCGTCGAGCACGTGGGCCAGCCTCGGCGCGTTGCTGACATCCGAGTGCGTGATGTGATGAAAGGTGATCGACTGACTGCTCAGATCGCACACCGGCTTGACGACCCAGTAGCTGGCCTCGCGGCAGCGGATCCGCTGCAGATCGAAGGGCATCAGGCCAAGGCTGACGATCGAGTCGCGTTGGCTGTCCAGGCCGGTGGTCTCGACGTCCAGGGCGAGCAAGGGCACCTGCTCCAGTGGCGTGTCGGCACTGACCGTACCGGCCTCGTAGAAACGTACAAGGCGCGGGTCGCGGGCCGTTCGCGCGAGCTGGGCAAACACGGCTGGCCAGTCGGGGGCCGTACGAGATCCGCTACGTTTCATAGCGGCCGACTTGGAAGCTGGCCCGGGTAGCGGAAGCGCAAGAACTGCTGCGCATTGCTGAGCACCTGAAAGGCCGACTTGAGGTTGTGTCGTTCGTTGGCGTCAATCTGCTCCGGCTCTATGTAGTTATCCGGTTCGCGCCCCTCCAGCAAATCCGTGGCCTGATGGCGGATGCGCACGATGGAGAGGAATTCCAGGGCATTACGCAGCTGGGTGATGGCGTCTTCGGTCAACAGCTTGGTGGCGGCGATGGCCTCCAGGCGCTCCTGGGAGTTCTGGGCCTTGGAGCCGACCGCCAGGGCGTGCACCCGGATCAGGTCGGTCAGTGGCGCGGTGCCGCGTCCCTTGAGGTTGATGATGTTGTTCTGCTGGCCGTCCTTTTCCATCACGAAGGTGCGGAAGAACCCCAGCGGTGGAGTGCGGTTGAGCGCGTTGCGTGCAAGGGCGGCGAGAAACAGCGGGTTGCTGCTGGCCTTTTGCGCGATCAGATCCTTGAGGCTTTCCACGAGTCCGGCCTCTCCGTAGGCGCTGCTGAGGTCGAAGAAGATCGAGCTGTTGAGCAGCGTTTCGGGGTTGGGCTGCTCGATCCACTGGGTGAAGTAGCTCCTCCAGACCCGCAGCGGTTGCCGCCACTTGGCGTTGCTCGCCATGATGCCGCCCTTGCAGTAGCTGTAGCCGCAGGCAGCCAGGCCGTCACTGACGAAGCTCGCCAGCTGCAGGAAATACTCGTCATGAATGCGCGGATCGAAACGGTTGTCGAGGACCAGGGCGTTGTCCTGATCGGTGACGATCAATTGCTCGTCGCGCGCCATCGACCCCAACACCATGTAGCAGTAGGGCACTGGTGGCGGTCCCAGCCGCTGTTCAGCCAGCTCCAGCAGGCGATGGGTAAGGCTGCGGCCGATGCCCGACATGGCGCTGCCGATCATGTGTGCCGTGGCTTCTTCGTTGACCATGCGCAGGAAGGTCGCGCGCAGGTCTGGCACCAAACCCTGCAGCTCGGCGACCGACTGCTTGTTGAAGATGCTGTTGACCAGATACAGGCTGCTCTGCGATTCGTATTTGATGATGTCCGACAGGTTGATCACGCCGACCGGGCGCTGGCGATACATCACCGGCAGGTGATGGATGTTGTTGCGCAGCATGCTGAGCATGGCCTCGAACACCGAGTCGTCGGCCTGAATGGTGATCGGGTTGGGTGACATCACCTGATCGACCGGTGTGTCCAGCGGCAGCCCTTCGGCCAGCACCCGCGTGCGCAGGTCGCGGTCGGTGGTAATGCCGGTCATGACCTGGAGACTGGATGCCTCGGCTGCGTTCGGCGACTGGCCGAGAATCACCAGCGAGGACACGCCATGCTCGGTCATTACCTGTGCGGCCTCTTGCACGCTGGTGCCAAGCGGCACGCTGACGGTGCGCCGGGTGACCAGCTTGCGGACCTTGATCTTCATCAGCTCGCTGGCCTTGCCCTGCGGCTCTTCCACCTTCAGGCGCGACTGGCCTTCGGCCTCGACAAAGTCGGCGAAGGCGTCATTGGCCTCGCACAGCTGCTCGAACAAAAGGCCGGGAATGAAGTAGATCAGGCTGTCTTCGATCGCCCGTGCCGGCAAGCGCACCTTGTGACCGCGCAACAGGCCGAACTGACCGAACACTTCGCCCTCGGACAGGCGGTTGTACAGTTCGCCGTTGCGCCGGTAGATCTCCACGGCACCACTGCGGATGTAATGCAACTCCGAGATCGTCTCGCCGTAGCGAAGAATGTCGCTGCCGGCCTTGAAATAGCCGACCTCGACCTGTCGTGCGATTTCGTCGAGCGTGTCGTCCGGCAGACCGTCGAAGGGGGCGAAGCGACTCAGATGGTCGCGTATTTCGAGCAGCTCGACCTGCATGCGGGGGCTCCTGGCGGCACGCTGTTGGTGCATTGAACCACATAGCCGTAGCGTCTAGCGTCAGCGTGCACGGACGCACGTCGCAGGCAGGCAGCCGCGTGTCGTTCGTTGCGTGTATCCCTGCGTTGACGAGGCCTCGCGGGGGCGTCACGATGACGGCGCGACTGGCTCCCCAGCGATCAGGCCATCGGCTCGCCGGCATAGCAGGTGGGCGATGTGGGTGCGCGGCGCCGCTCCAACTCCTCTTCCAGCCATTCGGCCAGCACCCGCGCATTGTTCTGCTGCTCGTCGCGCGCCGCGTAGACGAGTGTCAACTGGCCTCTGGCCGCAATATCCAGCAGCGGCCACCAATGCTCCGGGTGGCCCGCCAGTTCCCTCCGATAATCGTCTCGAAAAACTTCGAACGTCAGCTTGCCGGCTTTGAAGGCGCGCCGCAGTTCGCTCGACGGCGCCAGCGCCTTGCACCAGTCATGCAGCACCAGCGATTCCCTGGTCCGGTTGCGCGGCCATAGGCGATCGACCAGCACCCTGTGGCCGTCATTGCGTGCCGGCGGCTCATAGGCGCGTTTGCAACGGATCATCAGTCGGCCTTCATTGGAAGAACGGCGTTCCTTTCAGGGTATAAAGTATTCGGATGCAGGTAAAAAGAACCTATATGCACGGGGTATAAAAGACAATAGCCTTAGCAAGGCATTGAATTTAAACGGATATTAAAGCGGCACGCTTCATGACTGTGTACAGGGGAACGACACAGCACACAACGGAGCATCGTATGAAGAATTTAGTCGCTTTGGTTACCTGCGCAACCCTGCTGACCAGCTCGCTGGCTGGCGCCGACGAAGTGGTATCGGCGCGTGAGGATCGCGTCGTTGGTGGCGGTTTCGGTGGGCTCAGCGGGTTCATGCTGGGCGCAGCAGCCGGCGGACCCATCGGTGCGCTGATCGGCGGTGGCCTGGGCTACCTGGCTGGGCAGGGTGTGCAGGAGGCGGCCGGGCTGGAGCAAACCCTGTATGTGATCGAAAAGGACGATGGCAGTCGGACGCGGCTGCGGACGTCGAACAATGACCTGGTCGCCGGACAACAGGTGCAGCGCGAGGGTGGCGAGCTGACAGCGCTGAATCGCTAGGGCCTGTTCTGCCGATGCCGCTGGCTTTGTTAGGCTGGCCGGCATCACAACCGAAGGAGCCGTGATGAGCTATTCCCTGTTGCATGTCACCCATCTGCTGGCGGCAATCTTCTTCATTGGCACCTTGTTCGTTGAGGTCGCGGTGCTCAGCCGCGTGCGCCAGCAAATCGAGCCGGAGCTGATGCAGCGAGTCGACAAGGCCGTCGGCGCCCGGCTGCGGGTGGTGCTGCATTGGGTCGTGCTGTTTGTCTATGGGGCCGGTATCGGTCTGGCCTGGTTTCACCGCCAGGCATTGGCAAATCCTTTCGCCAGCAGCTTCGCGACCTTGCTGTCGCTGAAGATCCTGCTGGCGGTCGGTGTGTTCTTCACCTTCGGCATGGTCGCCATGCTGCTGCGCAGCGGGCGGATGACGCCGGCGCGCTATCGGCGCATCCACTGGGCGATCTTTGCGCAGATGGTGGGGATCGTGCTGCTCGCCAAGGGGATGTTCTACCTGCACTGGTAAGGGAGCCTCTAGTGCATTGGCGCCCCGCGAACGATGACCTCGGTCAATCCTGCCGCGCTATCAGTCACCGTGATTGGCGGCCGATTCAGCGGCTTTAGGCTCGTTCTTTTTCTGCCGCACCAGGCCTATGGTGAATGCATCCAGACCCGTCAGATCGCCGAGGTATCCGATGCATTTCGCCTATAGCCCACGTGTCGACGCGCTGCGTCAGCAGCTACTCGCGTTCATGGACCAGTACATCGTGCCGCGTATTGGCGCTTGGCATGAGGAGGTCTCCGCAGGCGCCTACCCGGTTTCGTTCATGGAAGACCTGAAAGCCTTGGCGCGTTCCGAAGGCTTATGGAATCTGTTCCTGCCTTCACTAGGCGAAGATGAGCCGGGCATGGGCCTGAGCAACCTCGAGTACGCGCCGTTAGCCGAGATCATGGGCCGCGTGCATTGGGCGTCGGAGGTGTTCAACTGCAATGCGCCGGATACCGGGAATATGGAGCTGCTGCACATGTTCGCCACGCCGGAACAGCGCGAGCGCTGGCTGAACCCCTTGCTTGAAGGCGAGATCCGCTCGGCCTTCGCCATGACCGAACCGGACGTGCCGTCCTCCGATGCCACCAATATCCAGACGCTGATCCGCCGTGATGGCGATGATTACGTGATCAACGGCCGCAAGTGGTTCATCACCAACGCCTCGCACCCCAACTGCAAACTGTTGATTGTCATGGGCAAGACCGACCCGGACGCGGAGACCCACCAGCAGCAGAGCATGATTCTGGTGCCGTTCGACACGCCCGGCGTCGAGCTGGTACGTAACATTCCGGTGATGAATCATCTCGCGCCGGAAGGCCACAGCGAATTGGTGCTGCGTAACGTGCGGGTGCCTGCGGGCAATTTGTTGGGCAAGGAGGGCGACGGTTTCATGATGGCCCAGGCGCGACTCGGCCCGGGTCGTATTCATCACTGCATGCGCTCGATAGGCATGGCCGAGCTGGCGCTGGAACTGATGGTCGAGCGCTGCCAAGAGCGCAAGGCGTTCGGCAAGTATCTGCAGCAGTACTCGAACATCGGCGACTGGATTGCCGAGTCGCGCATCGAGATCGAACAGGCGCGTCTGCTGGTGCTGAAAACCGCCTGGATGATTGACGAGGTCGGCGCCAAGGCGGCGCGCAAGGAAATCTCGATGATCAAGGCATTGGTGCCCAGAATGCTCACCAACGTTGCTGATCGAGCCATGCAGGTCTACGGCGCGATGGGCCTGACGCCGGACACTCCGCTGGCGGATATGTGGACCGGCGGCCGTGCCTTGCGCTTCGCCGACGGCCCCGATCAGGTGCATCTGCGCAGCATTGCGCGGATGGAAATCAAGGCCAGCGAAGCCAATCGTGGCGCGACGGCGGCTTACCTGACTCCGCCCGGGCGTCATGGCTCGTGACGGTTGTGGGTGGAGCAGCGTTCCGCCCGATCCCGAAGGGTCCCGATTTCGACCGCCTGCGCCTCACGCTTTAGTGCAGCAGGCGCCTTCCCGCCGCGCGATATACGGTCAATTGGTGGGCTGAAGCCCGCCCTACGGCTCCTGTAGAGCAAGCTCGCGATGGTGAGCGTCTGCAAAGCCGTTTTCGCCGCACATTCGCCCATGGTTGCTTATAGACGGACGGGCTCGCCAGCTGCCGAATATAGCCCTTGCCTGCGGCAGCGTTCGTATAAGGTGTATAGGCACCTTCGCGAACCAGCGGCACCCACTTCCCTCCCGCATTGACGTGGCTCAATGCAATCACAGGTACCGGCCAAGCTTGATATCAGTCAAGGAGAGCGCCGGGCCTGCTCCCTACCATCACTCCATATTCGCAAACCTAAGTAGGTAGGCCATGACTTCTCGTTTCTCTTTCGCAGCTGGGACCAGAGGCGCATGGGGGCTCGGCTTTGTCCTGCTGCTGGCGCTGATGCTCGGTGTCTCTGCCGCGCAGGCCAAGGAATACGAGGTCGAGCAGCAGCGCATCGAGCAATTCTTCCCAGGCGCCAGCGTTTCGGCCGCCGAAGGCGACTATCAGGTCCGCACCCTCTCGAAGGATGGCGAGGTGCTGGGTTATGCCTTCCAGACCATCAACGTAGTCGATATTCCGGCCTACTCAGGCAAACCGATCAATATGCAGGTGCTGCTCGATCCGCAGGGTGTGATCGTCGATGCCTATGTGCTCGAGCATCATGAGCCGATCCTGCTGGTCGGCATTCCGATTGAAAAACTCCATGCATTCACGGCCAAGTACGAGGGTATCAAGGTCGACCAGCGGGTCGTGGTCGGCCACTCCAGTGACGAGAAAGCGGTCACCATCGATGCGGTCACTGGCGCCACCGTCACCGTCATGGTGGTCAATGAAACCGTCATGCGCGCCGCTCGCGATGTTGCCGTGTCGCTTGGGCTGGTGGAGGACAAAGTCGGGGCGGCGCAAAAGCCGGCTACCGTCCGCGAGGACTACTACGAGCCCGCCAACTGGAGCGAGCTGACGGGTAACGGCGCGATTCGCCGCCTGCACCTGACCAAGGGCGACATCGATCAGGCGTTCAAAGGCACCGAAGCCGAGGGCATCGACGAGGCGTCACCGGAAGAGGTCGACGAGACGTTCATTGACCTCTATGCCACCCACCTGAACCCGCCCACCATCGGCCGGGCCCTGCTTGGCGACGCTCACTACGCCGACCTGATGGAGGAGCTCAAGCCAGGCGAGCACGCGGTCGCGGTCATGGCCAGCGGCGAATACTCCTTCAAGGGTTCGGGCTATGTGCGCGGCGGCATCTTCGATCGAGTGCAGCTGCGCCAGTTCGGCAATGTCATCAGCTTTCGCGACATGGACTTCCAGCGCCTCGACGACGTGTATGCGGAAGGCATGCCGGATTTCAGCGAAATGGCGGTGTTCATCGTCCGTGAGCATTCTGCGTTTGATCCCGGTTCGCCGTGGACACTGGAGTTGCTGGTGCGCCGCCAGACCGGCCCGATCAGTGGCATGTTCACCAGCTTCGAACTGCCGTACGAGATGCCCGAGCAGTACATCGAGCGCCCGCAACCAACCGCCGAGGAACTGGCTGCGACCGAGGAGGCCAACCGGCCGATGTGGGTCACCATCTGGTACCAGCAGAGCTTCCAGATTGGCGTGATCCTGGCCGCGCTGCTTCTGCTGACTGTCATCCTCTTCATGCAGGACAAACTCACCCAGCACCCCAACTTCCTGAAGAAGCTGCGCCACGGCTACCTGATCTTCACCGTGGTGTTCATCGGCTGGTATGCCCTGGGGCAGCTGTCGGTGGTCAACGTGCTGACCTTCGTGCACGCCCTGGTGCAGGACTTCCGCTGGGAACTGTTCCTTACCGATCCGGTGATCTTCATCCTCTGGGTCTTCACCGCCGCCAGCATTCTGCTCTGGGGCCGTGGAGTCTTCTGCGGCTGGCTGTGCCCCTTCGGGGCGTTGCAGGAGCTGATCAACGAGGCTGCTCGCAAACTCAAGATCCGTCAGTACGAGGTGCCCTTCGCGGTGCATGAGCGGCTCTGGGCGATCAAGTACATCGTGCTGCTGGTGCTGTTCGGCATCTCGCTGGAGTCGATGACGATGGCCGAGAAGGCCGCCGAGGTGGAGCCGTTCAAGACCGCCATCACCCTCAAGTTCGACCGCCAATGGTGGTTCGTCGCCTACGCCGTGGCCCTGCTGGCAATCAACATTTTCACCCGCAAGGTGTACTGCCGCTACGTCTGCCCGCTGGGCGCGGGGCTGGCGATCACTGGCCGCTTCCGCCTGTTCGACTGGCTCAAGCGGCGCAAGGAGTGCGGCAACCCCTGTCAGGTCTGTGCCAACGAATGCGAAGTCCAGGCGATTCATCCGGACGGGCACATCAATCACAACGAGTGCCACTACTGCCTCGATTGCCAGATGACCTATCACAACGAAAACAAGTGCCCGCCGCTGATCGTGAAGAACAAGCGCGCCAAGCGCGGCAAGAAAGCCCCAGCCGGCCCAACGCTGATTCCCGTAGTGCAAGTGGTAGACCCGCAGAGCGGCACGCCTGATCGCGAACGCTCGCAACCGATCGTTTGACCTGTCCGTACACGATAAGGAGCAACACCCCATGAGCGACAAGAGCAAGAACACCCCCGAAACGCTGGAAAAGAGTGGCTTTAGCCGCCGTGGCTTCCTGGGCGCCAGTGCCCTGACCGGCGCCGCCGTGGCAGCGACCGCATTCGGCGGCGCAGTCATGAGCCGTGAGACCTGGGCCGCAGCGGTCAAGGACGCACAACAGAAAATCCACGTCGCACCGGGCGAACTGGACGACTACTACGGTTTCTGGAGCGGCGGTCACCAGGGCGAAGTGCGCGTGGTGGGCGTACCCTCGATGCGCGAGCTGATGCGGATCCCGGTATTCAACGTCGATTCCGCCACCGGTTGGGGCCTGACCAACGAAAGCCGCCACATCATGGGCGAGAGCGCCAAGTTCCTGAACGGCGACTGCCACCATCCGCATATCTCGATGACCGACGGCAAGTACGACGGCAAGTACCTGTTCATCAACGACAAGGCCAACAGCCGCGTCGCGCGTATCCGCCTCGACATCATGAAGTGCGACAAGATGCTCACCGTGCCGAACGTACAGGCCATCCACGGCCTGCGTCTGCAGAAGGTGCCGCACACCAAGTACGTGTTCGCCAACGCCGAGTTCGTCATTCCGCACCCCAACGATGGCAGCAACTTCGACCTGCAGGCCGAAAGCGCTTACACCATGTTCAACGTCATCGATGCCGAGAAGATGGAAATGGCCTTTCAGGTCATCGTCGACGGCAACCTGGACAACACCGACGCCGACTACACCGGCAAGTACGCCGCCTCCACCTGCTATAACTCGGAGAAAGCCACCGACCTGGGCGGCATGATGCGCAACGAGCGCGACTGGGTGGTGGTGTACAACATTCCGCGCATCGAGGCGGCGATCAAAGCCGGCAAGTTCAGCACCGTCGGCGACTCGAAAGTGCCGGTGGTCGATGGCCGCGCCGGTTCGGAATTCACCCGCTACATCCCGGTGCCGAAGAACCCCCATGGCTGCAACACCTCGTCCGATGGCAAGTACTTCATCGCCGCCGGCAAGCTGTCGCCAACGGTCACCATGATCGAAATCGCCAAACTCGACGACCTGTTCGACGACAAGCTAAAGGACGCGCGCGACGTGGTCGCCGCTGAGCCGGAACTGGGGCTCGGCCCGCTGCATACCACCTTTGACGGTCGCGGTAACGCCTACACCACGCTGTTCATCGACAGCCAGGTGGTGAAGTGGAACATGGCCGAAGCGGTACGCGCCTACAACGGCGAGAAGGTCAACTACATCAAGCAAAAACTCGACGTGCAATATCAGCCGGGCCACCTGCATGCTTCGCTGACCGAAACCAGTGAGGCCGATGGCAAGTGGCTGGTGGCACTGTGCAAGTTCTCCAAGGACCGCTTCCTGCCGACCGGCCCGCTGCACCCGGAAAACGATCAGTTGATTGACATCTCCGGTGACGAAATGAAGCTGGTGCACGACGGCCCGACCTACGCCGAGCCGCACGATTGCATCCTCGCGCGTCGTGACCAGATCAAGCCGCAGAAGATCTGGAAGCGTGACGACCCATTCTTCGCGCCGACGGTCGAGCGGGCGAAGAAGGACGGCATCAACCTGGAAACCGACAACAAGGTGATCCGCGACGGCAACAAGGTGCGGGTGTACATGACCTCGATGGCACCGACCTATGGCATGACCGAGTTCACGGTCAAGCAGGGCGACGAAGTCACCGTAACCATCACCAACATCGACCAGATTGAAGACGTGTCCCACGGGTTCGTCATGACCAACCACGGCGCGAGCATGGAGATCAGCCCGCAGCAGACCGCGTCCATCACCTTTACGGCCGACAAGCCCGGCCTGCATTGGTACTACTGCAGCTGGTTCTGCCACGCGCTGCATATGGAAATGGTCGGCCGCATGTTGGTCGAGCCGGCGTAACACGACCGGGCGGGGGCAATCGCTCCCGCCTTTCACCTGCCTGGAAGCTGAAGAGGAACAACGCAGTGCTCAGATCTCAGGCGATATCAAGGTTTCAACCGCTGGCAGCGCTGCTGCTGGCCCTGTTCTGCGGGGTGGCCGTGGCGGCCCCGCAACCTATTTCAGCCCTGCCGCTCCAGGCGGAAGGGGGCAACCGCTGGCGCTTACCGGCCGGCGAATACACCGGCCAATTCAGCATCGACCAGCCCATGCAGCTGCGCTGCGAGCCTGGCGCCGTGTTGCAGGCGCAGGGCGAGGGCAACGGCCTGTTGATCGAGGCGTCCGATGTCACCGTCGAAGGCTGCACATTGCTTGACTGGGGCCGCGATCTGACCGCGATGAACGCCGCCATCTTCATCCAGCCAAAGGCGCAGCGCGTGGTGATCCGCGACAACCAGCTGCGTGGCCCCGGCTTCGGCATCTGGGTCGACGGCTCGAAAGACGTGAGCCTGATCGGCAATCAGATCGAAGGCGACACGAGCATTCGTTCCCAGGACCGCGGCAACGGCATTCACCTCTACGCTGTGAGTGGCGCGCGCATCATCGACAACCAGGTGCGGAATACCCGCGATGGCATCTACATCGATACTTCCAACGGCAATCACATCGAAGGCAACGTGCTGGAGGATCTGCGCTACGGGGTGCACTACATGTTCGCCAATGACAACAGCGTGATCGGCAACGTCACCCGTCGCACCCGTACCGGCTATGCGCTGATGCAGAGCCGCAAGCTGGAGGTCATCGGCAATCGCTCCGAGGGTGACGAGAACTACGGCATCCTGATGAACTACATCACCTATTCGACCATCCGCGACAACGTCGTCAGCGACGTGCGCAGCGGCTCGACCGGCGACAGCATGATCTCGGGCGCCGAGGGCAAGGCGCTGTTCATCTACAACTCCTTGTTCAACACCATTGCGGGCAACCGTTTCGAGAAAAGCGCGCTGGGCATCCACCTGACTGCGGGCTCGGAAGACAACCGCATCTCTGGCAACGCCTTCATCGACAATCAGCAGCAAGTCAAGTACGTGGCCACCCGCACCCAGGAATGGTCCATCGATGGCCGTGGCAACTACTGGAGTGACTACCTGGGCTGGGACCGCAACGATGATGGGCTGGGCGACGTCGCCTACGAGCCCAACGACAACGTTGATCGTCTGTTGTGGCTTTACCCGCAGGTGCGGCTGTTGATGAACAGCCCGAGCATCGAGGTGCTGCGCTGGGTTCAGCGGGCCTTCCCGGTCATCAAGTCCCCCGGCGTGCAGGACAGCCATCCGTTGATGAAGCCGCCAACCGATCCATTGATGAGCAAAACGCAGGAGCCAACGCCATGAGCGCTGTAGAGATCCAGGGCGTGAACCAGCGTTACGGCAGCATGACCGTGCTGCATGATCTGAACCTGACCCTCAGCGAGGGCGAGGTGCTGGGCCTGTTCGGCCACAACGGTGCCGGCAAGACCACCAGCATGAAACTGATTCTTGGCCTGCTCA
>Ga0222713_10000414_pt1 | contig 48092 bp, 46 predicted proteins | sample C33_649DmetaG_FD_165061 | JGI IMG/M metagenome (GOLD analysis project Ga0222713, IMG submission 165061) | Estuarine water microbial communities from San Francisco Bay, California, United States - C33_649D | ecosystem: Environmental > Aquatic > Marine > Unclassified | place: USA: California...
ATTTTGGAGTTTTAGCCCTAGTTTTGTCAACCGAAAGAACTACATTTTCAATGGAAGGACCACCTGAACCCATAATTATTCCTGTTTCGATATTGCTCACATCTTTTTCTTCGAGGCCTGAATCTTTTATAGCTTCTTGCATAGCAATGTAGTTGTATGCTGAACCTGCTCCCATAAAGCGAATAGTTTTTCTATCTATAAAATCTTCAATTTTGATATTTGGTTTTCCATGGATATGGCTTTTTAAGTTATAATCTTTGTATTCTTGGCAGAATGAAATTCCAGATTTTCCGTTAATCAGAGATTGAAAAACTTCTTCCTGATTATTGCCCAAACATGAAACAATACCAATTCCTGTTATTACAACTCTTTTCACTTAGCCCCCTTAAATAACCCTACTTTTAAATTTTTTGCTTTATATATTTCTTTATTATCTGCTAAAAGAACTCCATCGGCAAGACCTACAGAAGTTTCTCCCTTTTTTAATATTTTTTTAATATTTATTATATATTTTGCAATTCTTACACTTTGCAAAACTTCACCAACAAATTTAACTTCACCCACTCCAAGAGCTCTGCCCTTTCCGGGATTTCCATCCCAACCCAGAAAAAAACCTACCAATTGCCACATGGCATCCAAACCCAAACATCCAGGCATCACAGGATCCCCTTTGAAGTGACAATCAAAAAACCATAGATTTTTTTTGATATCTAGTTCTGCTTCAATAATTCCTTTGTTAAAAAGACCTTCGTTATTATTAATTTTAATAATTCGGTCGAACATTAGCATGGGCGGCAAAGGTAATTTAGCGTTTCCCTCTCCAAACATGTCACCATTTCCACAGCTTAGGAGATCTTCGTAAGTATAACTGTTTTTTTTTGTCATTTTGGGAATATATTATGGTTTGTAATTTTTTTTATAACCATAATTATAAATAATTTTCATGAATAAAACTAGTTCATAATCTCATTTTTATTTAATCCCCATAAAGAATTTTTTTTAACCCATCCTGAAAAAAGATTATTTTTAACTTTGCACCATTGCAGAGAACATTTTGTTATGGTTGCAACCTCTAATTTAGATAATCTATTAAGAGGCTTTGAAAAATATGTGGGACTCGAAAAAATTAACACGTTATCTTCTACAAATAAAACAGATCTTTTTTTTGATAATTGTGAAACATGAACCCACCCATTATCATTTTCAAAATCTTTAATTTTTCTCCAGTTGTAATATTCATCTATAATTAATACAGGCATTCCTTTTTTTTCATAAACCCATTTCACAGGAGAAGTTCTTGAGGGAGCAATTCTTACATTCACCTTATTATTGCGAAGACTTAAATATTTTACATTTTCTTCAGCATTTAATAAAAAATCTGAAGTAGAAAAAAAGAAAATAATCAAAAATAGAATAATAAGCTTTTTCATTATTGATGATTTTTGCAATTTTTATTTAAATTGATCAATCTGAATATCGTCTTTTCCAAATCCATAATAAGTATTTTTCCACAAAGAGAATGTTTAAAAGATAAAATTTCTTTTATTGCTTCGTTAGCCATAAGTGTGCCAATGGTGCCAGCAATAGTTCCAATAATACCGTCTGCTTGACAATCGTTATTGTCATTAATTGGGGCATGAGGCATAAAACATCTTAAACAAGGAGAGTGAAGTTTTTTGTTACTAAAATTAAAAACAAATAATTGACCTACGAAACGATTAATTGCTCCAAGAATTAAAATTTTTTTATTTTTTTTACAAAAATCATTTATTTCTAATTTGCTTTTAAAATTATCTGTTCCGTCTAGAATTATATCATATTGCTTTGCAATAGATGCAATATTTTGTTTAGTAATTTTTTTTTTATAAGTTTTAATTTTAATTTTTGAGTTTACTGAAATTATTTTTTTTTTAGCTATATCAACCTTAAATTTTCCAACATCTTTTTTTTCATACAAAATTTGTCTATGCAAATTAGAAATAGAAATTTTATCAGAATCTGCGATAGCCAAAGTTTCTACACCTGATCTTGCTAAATAAGTAAGCGCAGGAGTGCCCAACCCCCCCATTCCAATAATTAAAATTTTGCTATTAATAATTTTTTTTTGTCCTGATAAACTAATTTTTTTGAGATTTATTTGGCCAGAGTATCTTTTTATTTGTTCCGATGAAATTTGCATTATTTATTGACCGGTTGAGCCAAATCCACCTTTTCCTCTAATAGTTAAAGGAAGTTCTTCCGTTTCTAATAATGTTACTTTTATAATAGGACAGATAATCATTTGAGCAATTCTTTGAAATTTTTTTATGGTGAAATTCTCTTGGCCTAAATTGATTAATATAACTTTAATTTCTCCCCTATAATCTGAATCTATGGTTCCAGGTGTGTTTAATACCGATATTCCTTGTTTAAAAGCTAGTCCTGAACGAGGTCTGATTTGTATTTCTAAATCATCTGGTATTGCTACGGCTATGCCTGTTGGCACCAAAGTTCGTTGTCCTGGTTTTAAAATAATTTCGTTGTTTATATACGCCTCTAAATCAAGTCCAGATGATCCGGATGTTTCATATTTTGGAATAGCAACGTCTTTAAATAATCTTTTAATTAAAATTTGGGGCATTTTCTCTCTTTATTGTGCCAATTATTCTGCTTACAATTTCACTTGCAACTTCAGATTTTGAAACTTTTGAAATTTTTTCAACTTTTTGATTTTTATAGATTATGGTAATTTCATTATCGTTGGAATTAAAACCAATAGTTTTATCAGATACATCATTTGCAATAATCCAATCACATCTTTTTTTAATTAATTTTTTTAATGCATTTTCTAAGACATTTTCAGTTTCAGCTGCAAAACCTAATACTAAATCTGGTCTATTTTTATTATGATTAGAGAGATATTCTAAAATATCAATATTTTTGGATAATTTTAAATCATATGTATTTAGCTCATCTTTTTTAATTTTTTCATTTTTGTATTCAGGTAGAAAATCTACGACAGCTGCAGCACAAACAGCAACATTCACTGGCAATAAACTTTGGCAAGCATTTAACATTTCTTTGGCGCTTGTAACTTGAATAACTTTTAAGTCTTTAGAGTAATTGATATTAGTGGGGCCAGTAACCAAGGTAGTATCAAATCCAGCTTCAAAAAGTTTTTTTGCAATTTCATAACCTTGTTTGCCTGACGATTCATTAGACATAAAACGTACAGGATCTAAATATTCTCGAGTAGGACCTGCGGTAACTAAGGCTTTATGATTTGAAAAATAATTATTTTTTTTAGTAAAATAATTTTCTAAAGTTTTTTCAATTTCGTTAACTGAAGACATTTTACCCTCGCCGACCTCTCCACAAGCTAAGTCTCCAAATACAGGGCCAATCATTTTATAATTATAATTAATTAATTTTTTTACATTTTCTTTAGTAGCGGGATTGTTCCACATCTCAACATTCATTGCCGGAACCAGAAAAATATCTTTATTAGATGCTGATACCACAGTAGAAATAAAATCATCCGCTGAACCGCTTGCTAGTCTTGATAACAAGTTTGCTGTTGTGGGAGCAATTAAAATTACATCACACCATCGAGAGAGAGCAATATGATCCATCTCTATTTCATTATTGACATCAAAACGGTTTTCGTAAACTTTGTTTTGAGATAATGATGCAATTGTTAAGCTAGTCACAAATTCTTTAGCAGATTCTGTTAAAATTGTCTTAATTTCGCAATCTTTTTTTTTCAAATTTCTGATTAAATCTAAAATTTTGTATGCAGAAATACCACCAGAGATAATAAGCAGTATTTTTTTGTTATGTAAACTTTCCATAAAGTTTATTTGAACAGTAATAAAGTGATTACAGCAACAATTAATAATTTAATAATAAAAGAGTTTTTTTCATCTTTTAATTTGTTTTTTTCTATTTCTAGATTTTTAGCCAGTGCAGGATTAGAATGTATTGAGCTCGATTTGGATACAAAAAGCTCTAACGCTTTCGTTGCCTGGTCCATAAGCCTTGGAATTTCTGGTAATTTATTCAAAACTTGCTCAGTAGTATTAATTGCCTTTTCAATCTTACTTTTCGGACCCATTTCTCTGGTTAGCCAACCTTCCAGAATAGGCTTTGATATGTCCCAAATATTCGCATCTTCATCTAAAGATCTCGCCACACCCTCCACAACTACCATATTTTTTTGCAAAAGTAATAATTGTGGCTGAGTGGTCATATTAAATTTTTCTGTAATTTCAAAAAGCTGAGCAAGTAATTTACCAGCAGAAATATTTTTTATGGATTGTCCAAATATGGGCTCCCCAATTGAACGCAGTGCTTGTGAAAATGACTCTTTTGATTCAGTATTGGGTACTAAGCCAGCTTGAAAATGAACTTCTGCAACTTTTTCATAATCTCTTTGAATAAATCCGTAAAGAATATCGGCCAAATATTTCCTATTGTCTTTATCTAATCTTCCCATAATTCCAAAATCTACAGGTATAATATTTCCATTTGGATCCACAAATAAATTTCCTTGATGCATATCACCATGAAAAAATCCATCGCCAACAGCTTGTCGTAAAAAATTTTGAATTACAGATTTAGCTAATTCTTTTTTATCAATTTTTGCATTGTTAATTTTTTCAATATCTCTAATAGGAATTCCGTCAACTTTTTCTAAAGTTAAAACTTTTTTACTTGTAAAATCCCAATAAATTGAAGGTACTTTAAAGTAAGGGTCATTTTCTGTGTTATTTTTAAGCTCATTAGCTGCAGCAGCTTCAAATCTTAAATCCATCTCAATGCTAGTGATTTCTTTTAGTAATAAGATAACTTCTACTAATTTTAACCTTCTTGTTTTGGGCAAAAACATTTCTACAAAATATGCAAAAAGCATTAAGGCATCTAACTCTTCATTGAATATTTTTTCAATATTTGGCCTAAGTATTTTAATAGCGACTTGTTTTTTATTTTCATTAATAGTTGCAAAATGAACTTGCGCTATAGAGGCGGCGGCAATTGGCTCTGAAATATTAGATATTTTTTTGTAGGTTTCTTCACCCAACTCATCTCTTAAGCTATCTTTAGCTTGGCGCAAGCTAAATGCTGGCATTCGGTCCTGAAGCTTTTGTAAATCTTTTGCCAATGTTTCTCCCACAATATCAGGTCGGGTACCTAAAAACTGTCCTAATTTAATAAAAGTAGGACCCAATTCTTTAATAGCACTCATAAATTTTTCATTAGCGGACAAAGATACATTTGCAACCTGACTGTTAAGTCTAAGACCTAAAATTTTAAAAAGAATTTTAACGATTAGCGGCGGATTATAGATTTCTTCAACATAATCCAAAGCATTTGATTTACCAAAGCATCTTCCAATTTTAAATAAGGTATATAATTTTTTTATCATTATATTTTCCAGCCCGTATGTATAGAAACAATACCTGCCATTAAATTAATATAATTTACATTTTTAAATTTAGATTTTTCTAACATGTTTTTGAACTCATCTTGAGTATAAAAATTTTTAATACTTTCTGTAAGGTATTCATATGGAGTTCTGTCACCCACAACAATCTCTCCAATGGCTGGAATGGCGCTTGAATAGATTCTATATAAATCTTTTAATATAGGTTTGGTAATTTTAAAGAATTCTAAACAGGCAAATTTTCCTCCCTTTTTGGTAATTCGGTATGCCTCATCCAAAGCTTTTTGGGTGTCGTATGTATTCCTAATGCCAAAACTAATAGCATAAGTATCGACGGTATCATTTGCAATCGGGACCTCTTCGGCAGTAGCGCAAATTTCAAAAACCTTATTATTCATTTTAAAAAACTTAGTGCCTTTTTGTAGCATTAAATAATTTGGATCAATTCTGGTGATTTGCTTATATTCGTTGTGATCACAGATAAGTCTGGCAATGTCCCCAGTTCCTGATGACATATCAAGTATAATTTCATTTTGTTTAGCATTTATAATTTTTACAAATTCTTTTTTCCATACACGGTGAGAGCCAAGTGACATAATGTCGTTCATGACATCATAATCATCATAAACTTTGTCAAAAACTTTTTTTACAATTTTTTTTTTGGGTTTTGTACTTATCATTTTAATATATACAAATATAAAACATTGATTTTTTTAATAATAGCTTAATTTATGCCTGAGTTGCCAGAGGTTGAAATTACCAGAAAAACACTTCAGAAATATGTTAAAAATGAATATATCTCAGATATCAAAATTAACAATTACAATTTAAGATATAAAATTGAAAAAAACTTAGCAAAAAAATTAAAAAAAAAAAAAATTATTAAAATAACACGTCGTTCAAAGTATTTAATTTTTCATCTTTCTGATAAAAATTTTTTAATTCTTCACCTAGGAATGTCTGGAAGAATTTTAGTAAATAACAAAAAAAATAATCTTTTAGACACAAGTTTTTATGCAAATACCACGCCACTTACTAAGCATAATCATATTTATTTTTTTTTTAAAAAGCACGTTGTTATTTATAACGATACAAGAAGATTTGGTTTTATTAAATACTATTTAACAAAACAATTTGCTTCTTGTTCTCATTTAAAACATTTAGGTATTGAACCATTTTCAAATAAATTGAACATAAATTATTTTAAAAATAAAATTAATTTTTTTTCCAAATCAATTAAAAATACTTTAATGGATCAGAAATTTATTTGCGGACTAGGTAATATTTATGTTAATGAAGCACTTTTTTTATCTAAAATTCATCCCAGGAGAAACTGCAAAACATTAACTGATGTTGAGATTGAAACTTTATTACATTCAATAAAATTTATTTTAAAAAAAGCTATTCTTTTGGGAGGCTCTACCATAAGAGATTTTCACAACTCCGAAGGGAAATCCGGGAAATTTCAAAATAATTTTAAAGTTTATGACAGAGAAAATAAAAAATGTTTAATAAAAAAATGTAAAGGCTCAATTATAAAAATTGTTATAGCTGGCAGATCTAGTTTTTTTTGTAACAATTGCCAGAAAGAATAGTAGTTGACCACTTTTGAACCACCATATATAAGCTACGGCGTTTATGGCAAATACCAAATCGGCAAAGAAAAAAACTAGAGTTATCAAGAAAAAAACCGCAATTAATAGAGTGCGTATTGGAAAATACAAAGGAGCGGTTAGTCAGATGGAAAACATTATTAAAAGTGGAGATAAAGAGAAGGCTAAAAAATTTTTTTCAACTTTTCAATCTCAGTTAATGAAAGTTTCAAAAAAAGGTTCAATTAAAAGACAAACTGCCGCAAGAAAAATATCAAGAATATCAAAAAAAATATCTGCACTTAAATAAAATAGAATTTTTTTTTAAAATCATTTAATAGTAATCAACTTATTACATAACAAGCTAGAGTTGTTTTTAAATTTTTTTTATCAATTCCAAGTTGATTCAAATAAAAATAAAAATTTTTTTTTATTTTTCACTTTTTAAGAGATATTTTTTTTTTTTATATATTAAAAAAAAATCTTGCACTAATATTCTTAAACTATACAACAACGTTCTCAAAAAAAAATGACAATTACCACAGCACTAAAAAATACTGGAGACTTAAAAAAGAATTGGTCTGAAGTACAATTAAGATTGAAAGAAGCTTATGGGATGGATGTATATAAAAGCTGGATTCAAAATGTTGAAGCAAAAGAAATTCAACACAATTCACTTACCCTGATTGTTAAAACAAGATTTGTTAGAGACTGGATCGTATCTCATTATGCAGACAAAATTTTAGATTTTTTTCAAAAACTGGATAATTCAGTTACTAGAATTCAATTTGAAATTCATGAGAGTTTTTATGATGACAAAACAGCACAAACTAATGTTGTGGATTTTCTTACAGGTTCTCAAATACCCGATTCAAAAGATTCAGCGTATGCTGCTAACAGATTAGATCATCGACTAACTTTTGCTAATTTTGTTGTGGGTGAAAGCAATCAATTAGCATTCTCGGCAGCAAAAAGAGTAACGGAGACTTTAGGTCATTATAATCCATTGTTTATATATGGATCTGTAGGTTTGGGAAAAACGCATATATTAAACTCAATAGGAAATGAGCTTAAAAAAACTGATAAAAAAATTATATATTTGTCTGCAGAAAGATTTATGTATCAATTTGTTAAATCTATAAAAAACAAAGATACTCAAAAATTTAAAGATGTATTTAGAAATGCAGACGTTTTAATTCTTGATGATATTCAATTTATCAGCGGCAAAGAAGTTACACAAGAAGAGTTCTTTTATACGTTTAATAGTTTAATTGAAAATCAATCCCAAGTTATTATTTCTTGTGATAGATCACCTAACGATCTTGATAGAATACAGGATAGAATTAAATCTAGATTGTCAGGAGGTTTAGTTGTGGATATTCAACCACCTGATATTGCATTAAGACTTCAGATTTTGAAAAATAGATGCAAAACAGAGGAAACATATTTTGGAAAAGAAGTGCTTATTAATGATGAAATTTTGAGCTTTATCGCTAATGAGTTTAAGTCCAGTATTAGAGATATGCTAGGAGTTTTAAATAGAATTATCGCTTCATCTAGAATTCAAAATAAAATACCAACTTTGCAGGATGCAAAATTAATTCTCAAGGATCTTTTAAGTAATATGCAGTCTATTATTACTATTGAGGATATTCAAAAATTAGTTGTAAATTATTACAATTTATCAACTACTGATTTTTTATCTTCGAGAAGATCAAGACATATTGCAAGGCCTAGACAAGTTGCCATGTATTTATCAAAAAAACTAACTACTAAGTCATTACCAGAAATCGGAAGAAAATTTACTGGTAGAGACCATACCACGGTTATTCATGCTATTAAGAAGGTGGAAGAATTAATGGCAGCTGATAAAAAATTTGAATACGAAGTTCAAGATATTAGTAACAAAATTTTGAAAAGTAATTAAATGGAAATAAAAATAGATAGGGATGTTTTTTTAAAAAGTTTAACGCATATACAAGGTGTGGTAGAAAAGAAAAATACTCTTCCCATTTTAGCTAATGTTTTGATTGAAGCCATTCAAGGTAAAATACAAATTTCTGCAACGGATTTAGATATAATCATTACAGAAAAAATTGACGCTGAGGTGATAAAAGAAGGGTCTACCACTACTACCGCCCAAGTTTTATATGATTTAGTTCGAAAATTACCTTCAGGTTCAAAGATTCATTTAAATTTACATAATGACAAAAGATTGAAACTGACATCTGGCAAATCTGATTTTAATTTAACTTGTTTATCTGCTAGCGAATTTCCTATTTTAGAAGACTCGATTGAAAGTGATTTTTTAGAAATAAAAGCAAAACATTTATTAAAACTTTTGAATAAAACAAAATTTTCAATATCAAATGATGAAACAAGACATTACTTAAATGGAATTTATTTGCATAAAACAGAAGATGAAAATCCTAAGCTTGTTGCGGTTGCAACCGATGGACATCGTTTAAGCAAATCTCAAATTACTTTAGAAAGTGATAAAAACTTCCATTCTGTAATTCTTCCTAAAAAAACAATCTTTGAAATAATTAATATAATAAGTGAAGAATCCGATACTTTAATTAAAATTTTATCGGTAAGGTCAAAAATTAAATTTATTATAAAGGACATTATTTTAATTTCAAAAGTTATAGATGGAAAATTTCCGGATTATGAAAGAGTTATACCTTCCGATCCAAGAAAAGATGTAAAGGCGAATGTAAATGAATTTATGAGCGCTGTAGACAGAATAAAGTCACTGTCTCTAGATAGAAAAGGAGTGATTAAAATTAATATAGAAAGTAATAAATTGAGGTTCTTTGTAAATGACTCCTCGTCAGGTGAAGGAATTGAGGAAATTGCATCACAATATGATGGAGAAAATCTAGAAATTGGTTTTAATTCTGGATATTTGATGGATATTGCAACCAATATCGAAGACAGCAACATTATTCTAAAACCCAAAGATGCAACATCTCCTATTATTATTAAGGACCAAAAAGATTTAGACACAACTTATGTTGTGATGCCAATGAGAGTTGTCTAATGTTTCATGGCTTATGTTAAGAAATTAGATATTACAAATTTCAAGTCACACAAATCTTTTAATTCAGAAATCACTAGTAATCAGGTTGTAATTTGTGGAAACAACGGCATAGGAAAAACAAACTTAATAGAGTCTCTATCTTTTTTTACAAACTCGAAGGGTATGAGAGGGGATAAATTAGAAAACTTTTTTCAGACTCAACATAATTTAAAAACTAATTTTTTAAAAGTAGAGTGTTTATTATTGCAAAATAAATATTCTACTAAAATATCCTACGAATTAGTTCAAGAATTAGAGGTAGTTGATAAACGCTTTTTTATTGACGAAAAGAAAGTGTCCAATCAGCAAATTAATGAATTAGTTAGTTTTATTTGGCTATCCCCTCACATGGATAAAATTATGTATGAAGGTGGATCAATAAAAAAAAACTTTATAGATAAATTAATATCAAATTTAGATATAAATTTTAAAAAAAATATAGCTTATTTTAAAAAATATTCCGATGAGCGAATTGCACTCTTAATTAATGGTGGTGATAAAAAATGGTTGACGATTATAGAAGAAAAAATGGCAAAGTATTTTTATGAAATTTTGATAATGAGAAGAGAAAAAATTTCGTTGCTAAATAAAATATCAGAAAACTATTTACAAAAGTTTAAAAAATTTAAAATAAATATTTGTAATAGTATAGAAGAAATTTTATCCCAAAAAAATTATTGTATTGAGCAAATATCTAAAAATTTATTTCATAATCGTAATATAGATGAGTCAGTTAAGCGCAACACTTTTAGCCCCAGCATTGATAAAATAGATTTTTTTGATTGTGATAAAAATTTAAATTCTGAACTTTGTTCCACTGGGGAACAAAAATCTATTTTGCTAAGTGTTATTTTGGCTTTTGCTTGGATATATAAAGAAAAAAATATTCAATTTATTTTGTTGTTCGATGAAATTTCATCACATATTGATGAAAAAAATATGGAGAATTTTTTTAATGAGGTCGCTAAATTTGATATGCAGGCTTGGTATACAGGAACTAATAAAAAAATCTTCCAAGCCATTGAAAATAAAGCTTTTTTTATAGATTTAGCTTAATTGCTTACTGCAATTTCATCCTTAAAAATGATATAAAAACACTTCTTTTTATTCAGAAAAATGAGCAAAAATTTAGAAAATACCAAAAAAATTGAAACTTACGGCGCAGACTCAATTCGCGTTTTAAAGGGTTTGGATGCAGTTAGAAAAAGACCCGGTATGTACATTGGAGATACTGACGATGGCACAGGTCTTCATCATATGGTTTTTGAAGTAGTCGACAATTCTATTGATGAGGCTTTAGCTGGACATTGTTCTAAAATCGATGTGAGTATAAATAGTGATAATACTATCACTGTTTCTGATAATGGTAGAGGAATACCGGTTGGTATTCACAAAAGTGAAGGTATTTCCGCTGCAGAAGTAATCATGACACAACTTCATGCCGGAGGTAAATTTGATCATAATACATATAAAGTTTCAGGTGGTTTGCATGGAGTAGGTGTTTCTGTAGTGAATGCACTTTCTGAGACTTTAAAATTAACAATATGTAGAGATAATAAAAAATATTTCGTTGAATTTAAAAATGGCGCAGTCGTAAAGCCATTATGTGAAACCGGAAAATCAGAAAATACCGGAACTTCTATTACATTTGCACCTTCGGCAGAAATTTTTACATCGTTAAATTTTGAAACTGCTATTCTAGAAAGAAGATTGAAGGAACTTGCCTACCTAAACAAAGGATTGGAAATTAATTTAGTTGATCAAAGAAAAACAAAACCACAACATTTTAATTTCAAATTCGAAGGGGGCATCAAAGAATTTGTTGAAGATTTAAATAAAAGCAAACCGAAAATAAAAAACGATTCCGATGAAACCGTTTTGAGTGAACCAATTTACTTTTTGGGGTCAAAAAATGGAATAGAAGTGGAATGTTCTCTAGTTTGGAATGCTACATATAATGAACAAGTAATATGCTTTACCAATAATATTCCTCAAAAAGATGGAGGTACTCACTTACTAGGTTTTAGGAATGCAATTACTAGATTAATCAACAAATATGTTAATGATAATGGATTAGCCAAAAAAGAGAAGGTTACTATCTCAGGTGAAGATGTAAGAGAAGGCCTTATTTGTATTTTGTCTACTAAAGTTCCCGATCCTAAGTTTTCATCTCAAACAAAAGAAAAATTAGTTTCCTCAGAAGTTCGTCCGGTTGTAGAAACTATAACTAATGAGAAATTATCTGTTTGGTTTGATAAAAATCAAAAAGAAACAAAAATTATCATAGGAAAAATTATACAGGCTGCTGTAGCTAGAGAAGTTGCAAGAAAGGCCAGAGAGAGCGTACGAAGAAAATCTGCGCTCGACATCACTAGTTTACCGGGAAAATTAGCTGATTGTCAGACCAATGACAAAGAAAAAGCCGAGCTTTTTATAGTAGAGGGAGACTCAGCGGGCGGTTCAGCAAAACAAGCCAGAAATAGGGAGTTTCAAGCAGTTTTGCCATTGCGTGGTAAAATTTTAAATACCTACGTTGAACAAAAAAATGATCCAGGCGAGAAAAAGAAGGTGTTTGCTAAAATGCTTTCCTCTAATGAAATTATTACTTTAATCAACGCTTTAGGAACAGGTTTCGATCCCTTTGAAATTGAAAATTTAAGATATGGAAAAATTGTGATCATGACAGACGCAGATGTTGATGGATCACATATTAGAACTTTACTGTTAACATTCTTTAATAATGAACCATTTAATCAATTAATTAAGTCAGGAAGAATATTTATTGCGCAACCTCCTCTGTATAAAATAACCAAAGGATCTAAATCGATTTATATAAAAAATGAACAGGCTCTTGAAGATTATATTATTTCGAATTCTGATCAATTTAAGAGTCTGAAAAAAGATTCTCAAGAATTTAAAGAAATGTATGAAGCTGAAAAATCAAAGTATACGTTACAAAGATTTAAAGGTTTGGGGGAAATGAATCCTGAAGAACTTTGGAATACAACTTTAGATCCCAAAAATAATACTTTGTTAAAAGTCAATTATTCATCTTTGAGTGATAAGTTATCGATGGTCGGAAATGAAGAAACCTCTCCTTCAACAGAAGATATAGAAATTTTTGATATTTTAATGGGTAATGACGTTTCAAAAAGAAAAGACTTTATTAATACCAATGCAATTAATGTCAATAATTTAGACATTTAGGATGAATTTTAAAAATATTTTTGGTCTAGGTGACGAAAATATTAAGCTGGAGACTCTTACTAATATAAGATGGATAGCAATAGTAGGACAACTATTTACAGTTTGTTTAGTTTATTTTTATTATAAATTTCAATTTCCTTTTTATTGGACAATTTTTGCAATTTTTTTATCTGTAATAATTAATATTTTCTTAGAGTTTATTAAATTTAAAATTCAAAGATTAAATAATTTTTGGGCAAGTATAAATATTTTATATGATTTGATCCAATTGTTCTTTTTACTTTTTTTGACAGGAGGATTAACCAATCCTTTTGCAATTTTAATTATAGTGCCAACCACGATTGCAGTTACTTTTTTATCTAAAAGAAGTAGCATTGTTATTTCAATAACATCAATATTGTTGTTAACTATTCTAACTAAAATTCATTTACCCTTACCAGGCCCAGAACTATCATTACCAAAATATTATTTATTTGGTTTGTGGAGTTCTTTAACCATTGGAATTGTTTTTTTAGGAAATTATGCCCATTTAATTTCTGTCGAGCATAGAAAAAGATCAAAGGCTTTTGATAATTTAGAATATGCCCTCTCTAGAGAAAGAGAGTTAAAGTCTTTAGGAGGATTAGCCGCCGCCGCCGCTCATGAACTGGCTACCCCCTTAGGGACAATCAATTTAGTAGTTGAAGAATTAAAAAAACAATTAGGCAAAAATCCTAAATTCAGCCAGGATGTAGAGCTTTTAAATTCTCAGATTCAAAGATGTAAAAATATATTAAAAGATTTTTCAACAGATCCTAATAAGCAAGACTCTTTTATTGATAATGTACCTTTGAAGAATTTAATTGGAGAAATAGTATTTTCATTTGATCCTCCAAAAAATAAAATTATAAAAATTGATGATAGTAAAATTCAAAATAATTTTATTGTAAAAAGAAAAGTGGAAGTTATTTATGCTCTTAGAAATATTATTGATAATGCTATAAAATTTGCAAATAAAACAATTTATATTGAAATTTATAACGCTAATAAAAAAATAGAAATTAACATAAATGATGATGGCAAAGGATTTAGACAAGATATAATTCAAAAATTGGGAGAACCGTACATAAAATCAAATTTAGTACCAAGAGATAAAAATGGCTTAGGTCTTGGTGTGTTTATATCAAAAACATTATTAGAGAGAACTGGAGCAAAAATTTCATTCAAAAAAAGTAGCCTAGGAGGAGCGCTAGTTACTGTAGTTTGGGACGAAAGTTCTTTCTTAAGAAAATAAGTTTTGCGAATTACACTGACGGCTCTTGTTGTGTCATGCAGTGTATTGCTCCAAATCCCCAAATTAAATCTTTGCAATTGATAGGGATAATTTTTTTATTTGGAATATTTTTTTGAATAATATTTAAGGCGATATCATCATTATTGTCATTAAAAATAGGAACTAAAACAATATTGTTGGCAAAGTAAAAATTTAGATAGCTTGCAGGAACTCTTGTTCTTTTAATAAAAAGTGGTTTTGGCATTGGAATTTCTACAATTTCATTATTCTTATTATCTTGGTTAGTGGATTTTTCTAGAATTTTTATATTTTCTTTAAGCGTTAGGAAATTTTTATCCCTTTTGTCATGTTCAATTGCAGTAAATATTTTATTAGTACTAAAAAACCTTGTTATATCATCTACATGACCATGAGTATCGTCACCTACTATACCTTTATTAAGCCATATAAATTTTTTTATATTTAAATACTTAGAGATTGTATTTTCAATTTTCTTTTTAGACACACCAGGATTTCTTTGTTGAACTTTGCCTAACAAACATTCTTTGGTTGTAATTAAAGTTCCTTCGCCATTAACATCAATAGAACCACCCTCTAGTGTAAATGGCATATATTTATTTTTAATTTTAATCATGGGAGTAATACTTTGCATGTTTTGGATGTTTGAAATATGTAAAGGAACCATATTATCATACTGGTAATCTTTATATTTAGCCCATGCGTTAAAACCCCAATTCAACAAAATTTTCTTTTTCTTCTTTTTGTTAATTAAATAAATAGGACCCGTGTCTCTAGTCCAAACTCTATTAGTGGGTACCACGTGGATAGTAACCATTCCTAGTTTAATATTTTTTTGTAGAAGGTATTTTTGTATTTTAATTATTTGTTTTTCGTCTTGAACTAATAAGTTAACTTTTTGATATTTGCTGATGTGAAATATAATTTCTCTAAAAACACTTGGTATTTTAGCAAATAATCCAGGCCAGTCATTTTTGTTATGAGGCCATGCGAGCCAAGTGGAGTTTTGCTTTTCCCATTCAGCCGGCATTCTAAAACCATCGGTATTAATTATTTTATCCATTAGATGGATTTTTTAATAAATCTTTGTATTGATCAATTCTACGATCTCTTAAAAAAGGCCAATGTTGTCTTGCAAACTCAATTTTTTTTAAATCAATTTCGCAGATTATAATTTCTTCTTTGTTGGATGAAGCTTGTTTTATAATATTACCACTTGGATCGAAGATAACAGAATTACCCCAAAATTCTAATTTATTGTTTTTGTTTTTTTCTAATCCTATTCTATTTACAGCCACCACATAAACTCCATTAGCAATAGCATGAGATCGTTGTATAGCTATCCAGGATTGTAATTGACTTTTGCCATATTGTTTTTTTTCTTTAGGATGCCACCCAATTGCAGTAGGGTAAAATAGAATATCAGCACCTTTTAAGCAAGTAGCTCTAGCAGCTTCAGGAAACCATTGGTCCCAGCATATTAATGTTCCAACATTACAATATTTAGTTTTAAACGATTTAAATCCCAGATCCCCCGGGGTAAAATAAAATTTTTCATAAAATTGAGGATCGTCTGGAATATGCATTTTTCGGTAATGACCGGCTATTTTTCCTTCTTCGTTTAATACAAAACATGAGTTGTGGTACAAGCCTGCAACTTTTTTTTCAAAAATTGGGCATAGTAAATTAATTTTTAATTCTCGACATAATTCTCCCAATATTTTGCTTGTCGGACCAGGAATAGTTTCTGCGAAAGAAAAATTTTTATGATTTTCTTCTTGGCAAAAGTAATTATATAAAAAAAGTTCAGGTAGGCATATAATTTTTGCCCCCAGGTCTGCAGCTTTTCGTATTTTTTTTATTGCGTTATTAATATTCTTATTAGGGTTAGATTCAATTTTCATTTGAATCATCCCAATTTTGAATTTTGAACTCATTTTTTGAATATATTAGAATAGTTTCTTCTTTGTCTATTTTTCCAGTTCATTCGGTGGTAGGCATCGCTGGCTATTAAAGGCAAAACACTAGTTGCCTCAGCAAAAACCATTTGCTCTTTGCTTGTGTCCACTTTGCCCCAAGAACTTGCTTCTTTTAAGGTTGAGCTACTACAAGCGCCATCCCTAGAGTCAGCAACAGTAATTTGAATTGCATATTTGTGCATTTCAACATTTTTTCCAAGTAGTTCCGCACATATAACAGTATCTTGAATAAAGTTTTTTGGCACACCGCCACCTACCATAAATAAACCTGAGTTTTTTGATTGAATTTTAATTTCAGTAAGTTCTCTAAACTCTCTTATTGAATCTATAGTTAAATAATTATCCGGATTTTGTTCTTGGTGCATTACCAATCCAAACCCAGCAGAACTATCAGTGAATGCAGGACAGAAAATCGGTACACCATGGTCATAAGCAGTTTCTATTAATGATCCCTTTTTCTTAGAATTTTTTTTTAAATATTTTCCTAATTCCCAAATAAATTCTCGAGAAGTGTGAGGTTTTGCAGGTAAAGAATTTGCTATTTCACATATTGTTTTATCACATGACTGAAGTTCATCTTCATCAATATAAGTATCATAAATTCTATCTATGTAATTTTCTCTTAATACATTGTCATCTTGAAATTGATTTCCTTGATAATGTTTGAATCCCAAGGCTTCAAAAAAATCCATATCAATTATTGATGCACCAGTGGAAACAATTGCATCAACCATATTGTATTTGATAAGGTCTGAATAAAGCTGCATACAGCCTCCTGCTGAGGTAGATCCTGCAAGAGTTAAAAATATAGTGCAGTCTTTGTCTCCAACCATTTCATTAAATATTTTTGCAGCATTTCCAGTTTCTCTAGAAGTAAAAGACATTTTTGACATTGAATCGATGATGGGTCTTGCGTCAAAAGAAGTAATATCGATATGCTCAACAGGCGTGGATAAAAAACTAGATTTATTGTGACCCATAATATTTTGATTAATTTATGCTACTAAATAGTTACTGTTAGTTTCTTCTTCAAAAATAGACATGATTGGCTTGTCATAAACTTCATGAATTTCATTTGAATAAAATCCATTAAATTGCGTTCTCAAACTAATTCCATAAGCTCCTAATTGACCTATTTCAATATAATCTCCTTCTTTGATATTATTAGGTAATAAAAAAGGTCCTTTCATAAAATCAATACCATCACATGTTGGTCCATAAAAACTAAATGGAGTAAGTCTCTTAGAAAAAGATTTTTCTATTTGGATCATTCTTGTTGGAAAAATAAAACTTGGAGTTCCTGCATCAAATAAAGATCCATATGTTCCATCATTAATATATAAAATTTGTTTTTTTCGTAATTCAACCCTGACAATCGTGGATCCGCTTTCAGCAACCAAGGCTCTACCTGGCTCACAAATTAATTGAGTTGTTTTGGGTAAATTTAATTTATTAAATGCATTAGTAATTTCGTATATGTATTCGCTTAATGGTCTTGGATACAAATCAGGATAAGTTGAAGGAAAACCTCCACCAACATTAATAATGTCAGGATTTATTTCTGCTTTTTTAATTAATGTTCCAATGTCCTTGATTGCTTTTGCATAAGAAATAGGATGCATACACTGTGAACCAACATGAAAGCTTACACCGATTTTATAAGCTACTTCTTTTGCATTTTTTAATAAACCAATAGCCTCAGAGATACTTGCTCCAAATTTTTTTGATAAATCAATTTCTGCGTGCTCGTTAGAAATTGCAATTCTTAAATATAAAGTTAAATCGTTAGCTTGTCTTGTGACTTCTAAAATTTTTTCTAATTCAAATTTGCTATCAAATGAGAAATCTCTAACTCCATAATTAAAATAAGCTTCGTGAATACTCTCTTTACTTTTCACTGTGTGCATGAAATATGCTTTTGCTTCAGGCAAAACTCTTTTAACTAATTTAATTTCTTCTAATGAGGCAGTATCAAAATTAGTTACTCCACTCTCGAAAATTGTTTTTAAAACATGTTCATTGGAATTACATTTAACTGCATACAATGTTGTTCCAGGAAAATTCTGAACAAACCATTTAGAAGCGGTTTGGATACTTTCTTCTCTAATGCAGTAAACTGGATTTACTGGTCTTGTAGCTTTGACCAACTCGTCAACAGACTGAAATTTTGCCATCTCATAAAACCTCTCGTTAGTTACTAGTCGGCTATTTAAATTTTAATTAAAAAAGCCATCTTGATTCCGCAATTAAAGTTATTTTGAATTAATGTAAAGATAAAAAATACTCACAAAATTTATGTTGGTAATTTTTTTCATCTGATCCAATTTGAATTTAATAAAAAATTTAACCTTGTGATTGTAAAAATTCTGCCTATATTAAGATCGTGAAACTAAACAATAATTCCTTAAAAATAAGCGATTTTGAAGATAAAACCTTGCTAATTGTGGATGATGACGATCCTTTTAGGCTAAGATTAGCACGAGCCATGGAAGCCAAAGGGTTTGAACCAATGCTAGCCAAAGGTGTCGAAGAAGCAATCATTTTAGTTAAAAAAACTCCACCAGCTTTCGCCGTGATTGATTTAAGGCTTTTGGATGGCAATGGTCTTGATGTAGTAGATGAGATTCATAAAACCAAAAATGATAGCCGAATCGTTATGCTTACGGGTTATGGAAATTTGCCAACCGCAGTAGCGGCAGTCAAAGCAGGCGCTATAGATTATATATCTAAACCAGCAGATGCAGAAGCGGTGGAAGCAGCGCTCTTAGCTGCACCAAATAAAAAAGCTGCCCCACCTGAAAATCCCATGTCTGCAGATAGAGTTAAATGGGAACATATCCAAAGAGTTTTTGAGTTATGTAATAGAAATGTATCTGAAACAGCTAGACGATTAAAAATGCATCGAAGAACGTTACAAAGAATTCTTTCTAAGAGATCACCTAAATAAATTTAGTTTATTAAAATAGTTTAAATTAATAGTTTTATAATAATGACTGTTAATAAATAAATTTTTATTTTTTCCTACAATTTTATGTGTAATTCGAAAATAATTTTGATTAATCCAATAAAAAGTAGTTTGATATGTATCTTTCAAACAATAATACAAAGATTGAGAATTGTTATTTAAATCAAATTTTTGAAATATTTTTCCTGAATTTAATCCTGTAGAAAAAATAAAATATATTTTTTTATTATTTTTCTTTATTAAATATTTATTTTCACCAAAAACAATACTGTTATTATTTAAACTTGTTAAAAATTTTTCTTTTAAAATAAGTTCTAAGTTGGAAGTCTTTGAAATTTTAGCGAAACCGTTAGCTTTTATATTGGTAGAAACAGTTCTTTTGATTTTCCAAATTCCAGCAAGTTGATTAATAGAAAAAATCAGAATTTAGATTTTATTAGAAAAATTTTTTCTAAATAATAATAATTTTGGCATTAATATAGCTAGCAACAGTATTTTAAATATTTCTGCAAGTATAAATGGATTTAAACCCCAATTAAATAAAGGCTTATCAAATCCAAATATAATTCCTAACCAAAAAATTCCGAAAATGTATATTGGTGATATGGCAAAAATTAACATAGCAATTCTAGACCAAAAAGATCGTTGAAAATTTATTTTTCCTGCAAGAAATGCGCTAATCATATATCCAATTAAATATCCCCCTGTTGGACCTAAAATATAAGATAACCCAATTCCTTTTTCCGGAGTTCCTGCAAAAACTGGGATTCCCATCATTCCTTCCAATAAATATGTTCCAAGAGTTATTAGACCAAGTCTTGGTCCAAAAATAATTCCAATACTTAAGACTACAAAAGTTTGCATTGTCATGGGCACAGGATAGAACGGAATTTTTATCTTGGAGGATAGTGCAAGTAAGCAAGTGGAAAAAAATATAAATAAAATATAAACAATAGTCCTATTAAGGATTGTTTTGTTTAAAATTTTTTGTTCAAGCATTGTCGTTAGTTATTTTAATGAATACATCTTCTAAATCTGCATCTTCTGTCATTATATCTTGAATTTCAAGCCCCTTTTCTTTTATTTTAGAAATAATATCTTCCACGTTCACGATTGTTTTGTCATATTTAACAGATATTTCATTAGTTTTTAAATATTCAATACTTAAATTGTTATCTAGTTGATTACCTATATTTTTAAAATTTTTTAATTTGAATTTTATTTTTTTTAAGTGAATTTCCGATAGCAAATCTTCTGTTTTGTCTAAAGCCACAATTTTTCCATGATGAATAATTGCAATTCTATCACAAAGATCTTCTGCCTCTTGGAGATAGTGAGTGGTTAAAATAATCGTTACTCCTTGTTTATTAAGTTCTTTGACATTTTCTAGAAGCTTTTGGCGCAAATCTACATCCACACCAGCTGTAGGCTCGTCCAATATTAATATAGGAGGTTGATGAACCATTGCTTTAGCAACTAACAATCTTCTTCTCATTCCTCCAGATAGAGATCTCATATAAGAATGTGCTTTATCTGTAAGATTAGTAAGCTCTAAGATTTTATCTGTGATCATATCTTTTTTTTTTACTCCATACAAACCAGCCTGAATCTCCAACAGTTTTTTGGGTGTAAAAAAAGGATCCACATTCACTTCTTGCGGAACAATTCCCAAAGATGCTCGTACTTGTCTTGGATTTAAGTCTAAATCGAATCCCCAAACATTCACAGCTCCCTCTGATTTTATAACTGTTCCAGCTAAAATATTAATTAAAGTAGATTTTCCAGCACCATTTGGACCAAGAAGTCCAAAAATTTCTCCTTGCTTCACATCAAAACTGATATTGTTTAAAGCTTGTAAAGATTTTCCATTTTTAAGTTTATAAAACTTACTTACGTTAGTTATTTGCAAAGCTAATGAATTATTCATGAAGTAATATTTGTATTAATACTTAATTATTTCTATAAAAGAAATTAGTTTTATGACTACCAATTCTAAAAAGCACATTTATCTCATAGATGGCTCTGGTTATATTTTTAGAGCCTATTATGCTTTACCACCCCTTACTAGAAAAAGCGATGGACTTCCTGTTGGCGCGGTAAGTGGTTTTTGCAATATGCTTTATAAATTTTTAGAAGACTCAAGAGCTCTTGATAAAGCTGATAGACCCACACATCTAGCAGTAATATTCGACAGTGCTAGAAAAAATTTTAGAAATGAAATTTATAAAGACTACAAGGCAAACAGACAAGATACTCCAGAAGATTTGATACCACAGTTTGAATACATAAGAAAAGCGGTGGCTGCCTTTAATATTCCTAGCATCGAATTATTAAACTATGAGGCCGATGATTTGATTGCAACTTACAAAGATCAAGCAAATAAAAAAAATATTAAAGTGACAATTATCTCGTCAGATAAAGATTTGATGCAATTAGTAGACGATAACACATTTATGTTTGATGCCATGAAAGAAAAATATATTGGCAAAGAAGAAGTAAAAGAAAAGTTTGGTGTTTATCCAGATAAGGTAATTGATGTTCAATCATTAGCAGGAGATTCATCAGATAATATACCTGGCGTTCCAGGGATAGGAGTTAAAACAGCTGCAGAGTTGGTCAATGAATTTGGCTCTTTAGAAAATCTTTTGGCAAATATTGACAAAATAAAGCAGCCCAAAAGAAAACAAACATTGCTAGATAATAAAAGTAAGGCACTAATAAGCAAGCAATTAGTAACTTTAAAAAAAGATGTGCCTATCAAAAATCAAATTGACGAATTTGTGTTAAAGGAAATTGATTTAAAAAAAATATTAGAGTTTCTAAAAGAAATGGAATTCAGTAGATTATCTAATAGATTGGAAGCTGATTATGGAAAATTTCAAGCAAAATCAAAATTTAAAACAGAGGATAAAATTGATGAGGTTGAAACAATAAAAATTAGCAATCCAGCAGTATCTAAAGATGTAAAGAAAAATTTTTCACTTATTTTAAATCTCTCAGAATTAAAAGAAATTTTAAAAAAAATTGACGAAAAGGGAATATTTGCCATAGATACAGAAACGAATTCGCTCGATCCTATGGTGGCAGATTTAGTAGGAATTTCCTTATCTTGTAAAGCTGGAGAGGCGTTTTATATACCCATAAGTCATAAAAGAGAATCTGATGTTCTGGTCAAGAAGCAACTCAAATTAAAAGATGTGCTCTCAGTAATTAAACCTTATCTAGAAGATAGCAGTATCAAAAAAATAGGTCAAAATATTAAATATGATTATAGAATTTTTCTTAAATACGGAATTCAAATCAATTCAATAGAGGATACAATGCTCATGTCATATTCTTTAGACGCAGGAAAAAATAGACACAATATGGATTTGTTATCCGAGCTTCATTTGAATCACAAAACCATTACCTTTAAGGATGTTGCTGGAACTGGAAAATCCCAGGTTACTTTTGATTTTGTTGATATTGAGCAAGCTAAAAATTATGCGTGCGAGGATGCGGACATTACTTTTAGATTATACGAGTTTTTTGAAAAAAGATTATTTTCAGAACATGTATTGGGAGTTTACCAAAATCTAGAAAAGCCACTAATTTCAGTTCTTTCCTCTATGGAAAATAACGGAATTAAAATTGATAAAAATATTTTACAAAAATTATCAAAAAAATTTGAAATTGAAATTGAAAATTTACAAAAAAAAATTTTTAAAATTGCAAAAGAAGAGTTTAATATTGGTTCGCCAAAGCAGCTGGGTGATATAATTTATGATAAACTTAAGATCGCAGGAACTAAAAAAACTAAGAAGGGAAACCTTGCCACGAATGTTTCTGTTTTAGAGGATCTAGCTGAACAGGGACATGAGTTTCCAAGACTAGTTTTAAATTGGAGGCAAAAGACAAAGCTAAAAAACACCTATACTGATACTTTGCCCACCTATATTCATAACGAAACTAAAAGAGTTCATACTTCTTTTTTATTGGCAGCTACCACCACTGGAAGATTAGCAAGTGCTAATCCAAATCTTCAAAATATACCTATTAAAAATACTGAAGGCAGAGAAATTAGATCAGCATTTATTTCTGAAAAGAATTTTAAGCTTATATCAGCAGACTATAGTCAAATAGAAATGAGAATCCTCTCTCATATGGGAGATGTTAAGGAATTAAAAGAAGCATTTTTAAACAAAGAGGATATTCACAGTATTACTGCAAGTCAAATATTTGGAGTTTCATTAAAAAATGTTGATGAGGATATGCGCAGAAAAGCTAAAGCAATAAATTTTGGAATAATTTATGGAATTTCTTCTTACGGTTTAGCAAAACAAATTTCTGTCAGCAATTCGGAAGCAGAAAGTTTTTTAAGATCATATTTTACAAAATTTCCAGAAATCAAAGAATTTATGCACGAAACAATTTCTTTTTGTAGAAAGCATGGATATGTAAAAACCTTATTTGATAGAAAATGTCATTTCCCAAATATTAATGATAAAAATCATACCTTAAGAACTTTTCAGGAAAGAGCCTGTATTAATGCTCCTATTCAGGGTACTGCAGCAGACGTATTGAGATTGGCAATGATTAAAATTGATAAAAAAATTAGAGAAAGTGAAATACGGGCTAAATTATTGATCCAGGTGCATGACGAGTTATTATTGGAGTGTCCAGAAAAAGAAGAGAGTAATGTTAAAAAACAAATATCCTTTGAAATGGAAAATGCATCCGACCCATTAATAAAATTTACCATACCACTGACTGTAGAAGTAAAAAGTGCTCAAAACTGGAGTGCAGCTCATTAATTTCTAGTCTTTTTTTTGACTTTTTTTGATATTATTAAAAATACAGATGAATAAAATAATTGCTTTAGTAGACGATGATAGAAATATTTTAACAAGTGTTTCTATGGCTTTAGAAAATGAGGGCTTCAAAGTTCAAACCTATTTGGATGGAGAAAGTGCCTATATTGGAATTACCAGAACTCCACCTGATCTTGCAGTGATTGATATAAAGATGCCCAGAATGAATGGAGAGGAACTTTTAAAAAAATTAAGAAAAAAAACCGATATACCAATTATTTTTTTAACTTCGAAAGATGAAGAGGTTGATGAATTGCTAGGTTTGAAATTAGGCGCAGATGATTTTGTAAAAAAATCAGGAGGTTTTTCAATCAAAGTACTAATTGAAAGAATTAAAGTGCAATTTAGAAAAAAAGAACAAAATATAACAGTAAATAAAAATATTGTTCAACAAGGAAAACTTATGCTCGATCCAGAGCAATTAGAATGTACCTGGAATAACCAGTCTTTGCCTGACAAATTAACTACCACTGAATTTCAAATTGTTTATGAGTTAGCAAAAAGACCTGGAGTAATTAAAGAAAGATCCCATTTAATGACGATTGCTTATCGGGAAAATAATGACATTGAAGATAGAACCATTGATAGTCATGTAAAAAGAATTAGAAAAAAATTTAAAAAAGTTGATAAAGATTTTTCAGCTATTGAAACCAGGTATGGTAGTGGATATCGTTGGAATGTAGGCCCATAATGATCTCAAGATTGTTATCTTCTAGATCTTTATTAACACAATTTTTAGTCTTTAATTTTTTAATATTCATTATTCTTGGTTTTTTTACTTTTCTATATTTAAAAGCAATTGAACCAGAATTAATTTCTAAAAGATCAGACCAGCATCTTCGAGTTATTAAAAATATTGAAGCGAATCTTAATATACAAAAAACAAAAATTGATAGTAAAAATTTAAAAGAATTTTTAACAAAATCTAAATTTTTATTAGATGAAGTAGATCAGATACGATTTTTAAACAAAGAAAAAAAAATTTTATTTGACTCTATTTTTTTAGATTTGGATGAGAGTGTATTTAGCCAGGCTTTAAAAATTGAACAATCAAGTCTCAAAATTCAAAATCAAGAAATTAAAGAAACAGAAAATAGTAAAGCAAAACAAGAATTTTTTAATGAAGGATTTTTTCAGCAGCAAATAGAAAAATTAAATAATTCTAATAATTTTAGTGCCTCAGAGCTAGTGAAGAAGAATTTTATTGTTCATACTTTCTCAAATATTTTGTTGGAAAATAATGAGCAAATTGCAATTGTAATCTCAGAAATTTCAAATGAAATTATGCTTGCAGTCGAAGAAAGAAAAAATTTTGTTGTACGATCAGTTGTTATTGCTGCAATTATTATTTTAATTTTTTCTTTATTTTTGAATGCTTATATTATTAAACCTATTCGCGAATTAAATTTATTTACTCACCAATCATCACCAGAAAGAAAAAAAATTGATTTGATAAACAAAATGGAACATCGAGATGATGAAATTGGTAATTTATCAAGATCTCTAAATGAAATGACTGATACCTTATATAATAGAATTGATTTAGCAGAAAGATTTGCGTCTGACCTTACTCATGAAATTAGAAATCCCTTAGCATCATTGAAGGGGGCCTCTGATTTATTGAATGGCACTAGTGATAATATTAAACGTAACAAATTATTAAAAATTATATCCAATGATGTAGCACGGATTGAAAGGCTTATTACGGATTATTCACAAGTTTTAAAAGATGAGGTAACTCAATCTAGATCAGTTCCAAAAAAATTTGACCTAATACTTATGATGAAGAGTGTGGTGGAAGATTTTAACACTGATACTAAAACATTGGAAAAAAATATTTCTATACAGTTTAAAAATTTATCTAAACTCAAAACTGCAAAAGTATTTGGAATTGAAAGTCGAATCGAGCAAGTAATTGCCAACGTCTTAGAAAATGCAATTTCATTTAGTCCTAAGAATGGAGTAGTAAAAATTTCACTTTTAAAAAGTGTCAATAAGTTACAAATTTTAATAAAAGATAATGGACCTGGATTTGACGAAAATAATTTAAGTAAAATTTTTGAAAGATTTTATAGTGATCGTCCTGACAATAGCTCTACTGATCATTCTGGTTTGGGTTTAAATATTGTAAAAAATATTATCGATTCTCATAAAGGATCCATTGAGGCTTACAATTCAAAAGCTTCCAGCAAAGGTGCAATTATTGATATAAAATTACCATTACAGAAGTAATGCATTGATTTCACACATTTAACTTGTTAAACGAAGATCAAAAAATGGATTACAAAGTCAAAGATATACAATTAGCTGAATTTGGAAATAAAGAAATCTCATTAGCTGAGACAGAAATGCCAGGTTTAATGGCACTTCGAAGAGAGTATGCGTCCAAACAACCTTTAAAAGGAGCTAATATTTTAGGCTGTCTTCACATGACAATTCAAACGGCAGTGTTAATAGAAACTCTTGTTAGTTTAGGAGCTTCAGTTCGTTGGTCTTCATGTAATATCTTTTCCACCCAGGATCATGCAGCTGCAGCAATTGCAAAAAAAGGTATTCCAGTATTTGCTTGGAAAGGTGAAACAGAAGAAGAGTATTGGTGGTGCATCAAGCAAACTATTGAAGGTAATAAAAATTGGAAACCTAATATGATACTTGATGATGGAGGTGACCTTACGGCATTAATGCATAAAGAATATTCTCATTTACTTAAAGATGTTAAAGGAGTTTCAGAGGAGACTACTACAGGAGTACTAGCTTTAAAAAAAATGGAAGTGCAAAAAAAATTATTAATTCCAGCAATCAATGTTAATGACTCAGTAACAAAATCTAAATTTGATAATTTATATGGTTGTAGAGAAAGTTTGGTAGATGGAATTAAAAGAGCTACTGATGTGATGATGTCAGGTAAAGTCGCAATTGTTGCTGGATTTGGAGATGTGGGAAAAGGAAGTGCTGCTTCTTTAAGGCAAGCCGGTGCCAGAGTGATGGTAACAGAAACAGATCCAATATGCGCTTTGCAAGCTGCAATGGAGGGCTACGAAGTAGTTTTAATGGAAGAAGCAATTTCAAATGCAGATATTGTAGTAACTGCAACAGGTAATAAAGATATTGTAACAGCTGATCACATGAGACTTATGAAAGATAGAGCTATACTTTGTAATATCGGACACTTTGACAATGAAATTCAGGTAGAAGCTTTGCGAAATTATAAATGGACTGAAATAAAGCCACAAGTACATGAAATAGAACTACCTAGTAAAAAACGGATTATTTTATTAGCCGAAGGAAGACTGGTTAACTTAGGCTGTGCAACAGGACACCCTAGTTTTGTAATGAGCGCTTCTTTTACTAATCAAGTAATTGCTCAAATTGAACTTTGGAATAATAGCGGAAAATATGAAAATAAAGTTTATGTATTGCCAAAACATTTAGATGAGAAAGTTGCATATTTGCATTTAGAAAAAGTGGGTGCAAAATTAACAAAACTCAGCAAAGAACAGGCAGATTATATTAGTGTTTCTCCTCAAGGCCCATATAAGCACGATAATTATAGATATTAGATAATAATGGAATTTATTTCCATCAAGCAACTTCAGAAATTAGCCCAAAGTATTTCAAGCAAGGTAAGAATAGGCGATAGCATTTATTTACAGGGAGATATTGGAGTTGGAAAAACAACATTTTCAAGATTTTTTATTCATAGTATTCAAAAAAAAAATAAAGTTAAAAAAGAAGAGGTGTTAAGTCCCACGTTTAATATAGTCCAGTATTATTATATTAATAAAAACTTACAGCTTGCTCATTATGATTTTTATCGAATTAAAAAATCTAAAGATTTAATTAATACAGGAATATTTGATCAGGAAAACTTATTTTGTAATATTATTGAATGGCCAGAGCTTATAAAGAAAAAAAATAGCAACAGAATTGAGATAAAACTACAGTATACAAAAAATGAAGATTTAAGGAAATGTTATGTTAAATATTTTGGAAGATTTAAAAAATAATAAATTAAAAAAAGTTGCAGGTGATGCTTCTTTTAGAAAATTTTATAGAATAAAAATTAAGAATAAAAACTATATTTTGGTACATTGTCAAAAGCAAAAAAATAATAATTTATTTCGTTATGCTAAAATAAATAATTTTTTAAGAAAAAAAAAATTACTTACTCCTAAATTATATAAATTAAATATCAAATCAAATTACATGATTATGCAGGATTTTGGTTTCAAAACTTATTACGATGTTTTAAAAAAAAGTAATAAAAAATTAGAAATATATAAAAAAATAATCAGTTGCTTAACTCAGATACAATCTATTAAAATTAATTTAAAATCTAAAAGTACAATAAATCAAGTTTATTCAAAAAAAATTCTTTTCAGAGAAAGCAATCTTTTTTTTGAATGGTATGTATCAAAATATATTAAAGATAAAAAAATAGTCAAAATTTTTCAAAGTAAAATAAATAAAATTTTATCTAAAATTTTTTCAAAAATATTTTTTCCTAATAATTGCTTTGTTCATAGAGACTTTCATGTGTCCAATTTAATGCCAGTACATAATAAAGTTGGAATAATAGACTCTCAAGATTCGTTGATTGGTAATCCCGCGTATGATGTAGCTTCATTAGTGGATGATGTGAGGATTAAAACAAGTCCACAATTAAAAAATCAAATTTTAAAATATTATTTTTCCAAATGTAAAAATCTTTTTAAACAAAACGAAAAATTATTTCGTAATGATTTTGATATTTTTGCAGTTCAAAGAGGTTTGAAAATTATAGGTATTTTTACTAGATTGCATGTAAGAGATAAAAAACCAGGCTATCTCTCATATATACCTTACGCGTGGAAGCTTTTGCATAGCAGGCTTACAAATCCTCTATTTAAAGAGTTAAACGTGGTTTTGAATAGGTATCTTCCTGTTCATAAAAGAAAATAAATGAAAATGTCGATAACAAAAGGAATGATTTTGGCAGCAGGATTCGGAACAAGACTGTTACCACTTACTCAAAATAGTCCAAAACCATTATTGGAAGTTAAAGGAAAAAAATTGCTTCAATATTCAATAGAATTTTTATTATTAAACAATATTCAGGAAATAATTATTAATACCCATTATCTTCATGAACAAATTCAAAGTTTTGTTAGTTCAAATTATCCCAACATTAAAATTTCATATGAGGAAACAATTTTAGATACTGGCGGAGGAATTTTGAACGCTTTACCATTTTTTCAAGGAGAGAATTTTTTAGTTTTAAATAGTGATACTATTTGGACAGATAGTTATGTGAAAGAGTTGCATAAATTAATTAATATTTTTCATCAACAAAAAAGAAAAGCTGCATTGTTATTAGCTAAACAAGAAAATAGTTTTGATAAAAACCTGTTAGGGGATTTTAATATAGATCATAATAATTTATTAAATAAGAAAGAAAAAAAATATATTTTTACAGGTTGTCAAATTTTAAGTCCTTTAATTTTTAATAATAAAAATAAAATTTTCTCCATGAATGTAATTTGGGATCAATTGATACAGGACAATTCTTTATTGGGTCATGTATCTGAACTTCCTTTTTTACATGCTACTAATTTAGAAATTTTTCATCAATTAAACAAATCTACAATTATTGATTTGTAATTATTTCTTTAGCTCTTGACTGATCTAGGTATTCAAAACTTTCTAATTTAAGCTTGTTCATTTTAATGAGAATGGGATTTCCTGTAGGAATTTCTAATTTTGTAATCATATCATCTGAAATGTTAAAAATTTTCTTACAAAGGGCTCTTAGACTGTTTCCATGAGCTGATACTAAAATATTTTTTTCTTGTTTTAGCAATATCTCAATCTCTTTTATGTAAAAAGGCACTGCTCGGTTATAAGTATCTAATAGAGATTCTGTATCTGGTATAAGTGCAGGATCTATTTCTTTGTAAATTTGATTGTGAATAGGATGGGCAGGATTATTTTTATCAAGCTTAGGAGGTGAAGTAGTATAGCTTCTGCGCCAAGCTAGCACCTGTTCTGTACCGTGTTTTTTTTCAGTTTCAGCCTTGTTAAGTCCTTGCAAGCCACCATAGTGCCTTTCATTAAGCTGCCATGCTCTAATAGTGTTTAAATTTTTTTGAGAAATTTCTTTTAATATAATGTCCAAAGTATTGATTGCTCTTTTTTGAAAGGACGTAAAAGCTAGGTCAAAGATAATATTGAGTTTTTTTATTAATTCTCCAGATTTTTTTGCCTCTTTTTTACCCTGTTCTGTCAGTTCAGCATCGTACCACCCTGTGAATCTATTTTCTAAATTCCACTGACTCTGACCATGCCTAACAAGTATTAAATTTGCCATTCGTATAAATTTATTTATTGTATAAAAAAAAAATGAGCAACATAAAACTAGTCTACATCACTTGTCGAAACGATAAAGAAGCCACTCAAATTGCTAATAAACTTATTAATAATAAACTTATTGCGTGTGCCAATATAATTTCTAAAGCAATATCCATTTTTAAATGGAACAAAAAATTAAACAAAACTAAAGAAAGTATTTTGTTAGCAAAAACCAATAGTAAAAAAGTTAAAAAAATTATGAGTCTGGTATTGAAAAATCATTCTTATGCCAATCCGTGTGTACTTTTTTTTAATATAGAACAATCAAGCCAATTATTTTCTAGATGGGTGAATAATTGTCTAAAATAAATTTTTTTAGGTATATTTTCTTTTTTAGTGTTTTTATTTTAATTGCACTATCCATTTATCCCGGTAATTTAATAGGCCTAATTTTGTTGGGTGATGACACAACGTTTCCAGGTTCGGATAAGTTACATCATTTTTTTTCTTATTTAGTTGTGAGTGTTTTAGGGTATTTTGCCTACAAAGAGGAAATTTTTTTTAATAGATTATACTTTTTTTTATTTTTTCTTGCATTTATTTTAGAGTTGTTACAAATCTGGATACCCAATCGATATTTTGAATTATTGGATATGTTTTGCAATTTTTCAGGTGTAATGATAGCTTTATGTATTAATAAAATTTTACTATATAAAAAAAATGACATCATTTGAAGATAGAGAAAAAGGTTTTGAAAAAAAGTTCATTTTAGATGAAGAAACAAAATTTAAAATTGAAGCGAGAAGAAATAAATTTATAGGAGAGTGGGTTTCCAGCATTCTTGGCTTTGATGATCATCAAAAAGAGCTATACATACAAGAAGTAATAGTTTCAGATTTTAAAAAAGCTGGTGATGAGGATGTTTTTGAAAAAGTAAAACATGACCTTGAAGGAAAAAATATCAGCGATGAAGAAATAAGAAAAAAAATGAATGAGTTTTTTGATCTAGCTGCATCTTCACTAAAATCTAAGTAAAGAAAAATTTTAATAATATTTAGGCATGCATTATAGTGAAAGAAGTGATTCGCTATAAAAAATTAATTATTTCAATTATTATAAGTTTATCGTTGTCGGCATGTGTTTCTATTCCTAAAAATACATCTAATGTTTGTGATATTTTTTCAGAACAGTATTTCTGGTTTAAAAGTGCTTTAGCTACAGAAAAAAAATGGGGAGCCCCCATTGAACTACAAATGGCAATTATTAAGCAAGAAAGCGGCTTTGATTGGCTTGCGAAGCCAGAAAGAACGAAAATTTTCAAGATAATTCCTTGGACCAGACCATCTAGTTCATTTGGTTATTCTCAGGCTGTGGATGGTACTTGGGACATGTATGTTAAAGACACGGGTAATGATCTTGCTTTAAGAGCTTCATTTAGCGATTCCTCAGATTTTATTGGTTGGTATGTGCACAACACTTATAAAAAACTAAAAATTAGTAAAACTGATTATTATCGTCAATATATTGCTTATCATGAAGGGTGGAATAATTACAAAAACTATAAAAAAAAAGCTAACGTTGTTTCATATGCAAGAGCTGTAAATAGTCAGGCAAAAAAATATAAAAGGCAACTTTCTGATTGCAAATCTAGTTTAGATAGAAATAAATATATTTTATTTTAGTTAGAAGATTTAAGTTGTTTATTTAGTTCAATCTCAACAGCATCAATTCTTTGTGTATTTTTTCCAATCATTAAATAAACAGCTGGGATAACATAGAGAGTGAAAAAAGTTGAAAAAGCCATTCCAGAAAAAATGACCACCCCAATAGTTAATCTACTTGCTTCTCCAGGTCCTGTTCCTAAAATGAGCGGAACTACACCAATAATTGTAGATAACGAAGTCATTAGAATTGGCCTTAATCTAATTTTACAAGAATTGATGATTGCCTTTTCGATATTTTGCCCTTCAATTCTTAATTGGTTTGCAAATTCAACGATTAAAATTCCATTTTTTGCTGCAAGACCAATTAAAATAATTAATCCAATTTGACTGTAAATATTTAATGAACTTCCGGCCAATAATAGTCCAATCATTCCACCAAAAATAGCCAAAGGAACGGTCAGCATAATAGTGAAGGGATGTTTCCAGCTTTCAAATTGTGCAGCCATAGAAAGATACGCAGTGAGTAATGCTAAAGCAAAAATTAAATAAATTCCAATATTAGTTTTTTTAAATTCATCTGATTCACCCTTGTAACCAATTCTGACTTCAGGTGGTAATTTTTCCTTAACCACATTTTCTAAAAAGTTAAGTGCTTTTTCTAGTGTGTAGTCTTCAGACAATCTTGCCGAAATAGTTACGGCTCTTTGACGATTAAATCTGCTTAAAAAAGGAGTAATAGCACCTTCCGATAATTTAACTACAGAAGATAGTGCAATTAATTTTCCTGTAGATTCTGATCTTACATATATTTTATTTAGATTAGATGGTTCAGATCTGTTTTTGATATCTCCCTGCAAAACAAGGTTATATTCTTTTCCATCATTCGTGAATTTAGTTACGCTCTTAGAGCCAAAAAATGTTTGAATGGCATTTCCTATTGCTGTGATAGAAATGCCTAAATCAGCAGCTTTTTGGTTATCTACTTCAATTCTTAATTCAGGTTTTGTTACCTCATAGTCATCTTCAATACTTAGAAGTCCTGGATTTTTTCTAGCTTCAGCTTCTACAATATTTTTCCATTCCTCTAGTTTGTTGTAGGTGTTACCTAATAATACAAATTGCACAGGTTTCTCTGCTCCAGCCGAGCGAATTGATTGAGGCATTACAGGAAATGAAACTACTCCAGGCACGGCACTAACTTTTGCAAAGGTCTCTCTTAAAATTTCTTGTCCACTCCTTTTCCTTTTGCTCCAATCCTCTAATAGTACAATAATAAATGCTGAGTTTAATTGTTTGCTGCTTTTACCAAATCCAGGAACTCTGAGCAGTAATCTTTTTATCTCTCCTTTGCCTACTTGTGGCAAAAACATTTTTTCTATTTCATCAGCTTTGCTAGAGGTGTAATTAAATCCAGATCCTTGGGGTGCATTCACGATAACAAAAAACACACCTCGATCTTCATTGGGCACTAATTCTTTTTTTGAAAACTTAAATAAAATAAAGTTTGCAGCAAGTATCGCTACTAAAAAAATGATAATAGTTTTTTTTCTATTTAGAACAAAATTAAGAGTCTCTAAGTAAAATTTTTCAAATTTATCAAGATAGAATGAAAACTTTTGAACAATTTTGGGTTTAGAGTGTTTAACTTTTAAATATTTAGAACCAATCATGGGTGATAAACTTAATGCCACAAAGCTTGAAATAATCACAGCGCAAGACATGGTAACCGCCATTTCTAAAAATATTCTACCAATTAATCCTTTGATAAAAACAAGTGGTAAAAATACTGCAACCAAAACGACAGTAGTGGCAATAATTGCAAATGCAACTTGTTTTGCTCCTTTAAATGATGCTACTAGAGCACTCTCGCCCTCTTCCATTCTTCTATAAATATTTTCTCCCATAACAATTGCATCGTCCACTACAATTCCGATCGAAATAACCAGAGCCATTAAAGTGAATAAATTTATGGTAAAACCTGCAAGGTAAATTGCTAAGAAGGTTGAGATAAGACAAACTGGAATTGCAACCGAAGGAATAATTACCCCAGTAAGATTTCCTAAAAATAAATAAATTATAATTACTACAAGAATAATAGAAATAAAAATTGTTTTATATACTTCGTTAATTGCTTCTCCTATGTAAGTAGACCTATCAAATGCCACCGTAAGATTAGAGTCTCTAGGAAGGCTAGGCTCAATTTCTTTTATTTTTTGTTTAATAAGGTTCGCAACTTCGATTGTGTTAGCAGTAGACTGTTGATAAATTCCAATACCAACATTTGATTTGCCATTTCCTTTAAAGGAGGTGCTTGAATTTAAGGCTCCAAATTCAATACGAGCTATATCAGAAAGTCTTAATAAAGATCCGTCATTATTTCTTTTTAAAACAAGATCTTTGTATTGTTCAATATTTCGATAAGCTTTTTTGACTTTAATTACGATGTCAACTTTTCTAGATTCTATTTTTCCCGCTGGAAATTCAATATTTTGTTTTCTTAATACAGACTCCAATTCGTCAACGGTAATATCACGAGCCGCCATTGCCGTAGGGTCTAGCCAGACTCTTAGAGATAATTCTCTTTCTCCTCCAAGACTTATTCTTCCAACTCCAGGAACGTTTGAAAAATAGTCTTTTAAATAACGATTAGTATAATCGGTCAACTCCAAGTCAGTCATGCTCGGGCTTTCGAAAGCTAACCACATGGTGGTTGTTCTGGCTGCTGAAGCTTTATAAATTTGAGGTGGACTTGCTTGATCTGGTAAATCATCCACTATTCTTGCAATAGCATCTCTAACATCATTTGCTGCAACATCTAAGTTAACATCAAGATCAAATTCTAAATTAATTGTAGATCTTTCATCTTCACTTGTAGATTCTATTGAGACCACACCGGGAGCTCCACCTACTCTTTCTTCAATGAGTTGAGTAATTTGTGCATCAATAATACTTGCAGAGGCACCAGGATAGTCCGTTTGAATTGAAACTTTTGCAGTTTCAACATTTGGTAATTCTTGAAGAGGAATTTTGTTGAAGGTAACGATTCCAAACAAAACAAGTACTAAGCTCATTACCGTAGCAACTACAGGTCTTTTAATGGATAAATCTGTTAAAAACATTTTATTCTACTGTTTTTACTATTTTAACTTTTCCTTTATTTCTAATTTTATTTGTACCTTCAGCCAAAATAGTTTCACCTTCATTTAACCCAGAAACAATTTCGACTCTTCCTTCATTCCTTCTTCCAATTTCAACTTTTTTTTGTTGAGCTGTATTATCTATTATAACAAAAATATATTTATCTGATCCTTGAATTAATAAAGCTTCTTCAGGAACTCCTAAAGATTTTTTTTCATTAAAAATAATTTTTGTATTTAATAAAATACCAGGTATTAAATTTTCTTGAGGATTTTGAATTTTAGCTTGTACCAAAATAGATCTAGTAGTTGGATCAATTCGAGAACTTATATTTTCTATTGTTCCTTTATAAATTCCTGGAAAAGCACCAGTGGTAGCTTCTACTCTTAGTCCTTTTTTAACAATAGATAAATATTTTTCAGGTAATTTTACATCTACTTTTAGAATTTTAATATCATCCAGCGTTGCGATAATTGAATTTTCTCCACCTAATATTCCTGGGGTAATTTCTCTTTTTCCTACTTTGCCTGAAAAGGGTGCTATTATTACTTCACCATCCTTTAGGTTTGCTATGATAGAATCTTTATTTACAGATGGATATTTATCAAAATCAATAGAGTCAGCTAAATTATCTTTTTTAATTCTAATAGAAAAAGTTTGATTAGCTAGAGCAGTTCCAAAAGTATCGACATCATCATAAAAATTATATGATTTAACTTTTGTAGCTATAATATTTACAGGAGCATTTTTAGATGCAGCTATGGCTTTTTGTATTTTGTTTGCAATGAAAGCTCTTACACCAATAATCGCTATGATAATAAGTGCGATGGCTGATAATATTATGATGATTTTTTTTTTAGCTTTCATTATTTATTTTATTTTAAATTTCGAGATAATTAACATCAAATTAAGGCAGTTTAAAACCGCATAATTTTCTAAAATGAACGATTTTTATGTAAAAAGGCCCTCTTTAGAGGCCCACTCAGTCCATGAACCGTCATAAATATTTACGTCTTGATCAGTAATAATGTTAAAGGCTTTCCCAATAACACAAGCGGCGACTCCAGAACCACAAGAGAACGCCAGAGGTTGATCAACTTTTATTTTTAATGATTTAAATTTTTTTTCTAAAGTTGCTTTGTCTAAAAAACATTTTGTCTCTGGATCGATACATTCGTTCCAAGGAAAATTAATACTATTGGGAATGGATCCACTTTTTATATTTTTTCTAGGCTCTGGTTCTGTTCCTAAAAATCTTCCCTTACTTCTGGCATCAATTAATTGAAAAGTTTGGTTAGCGGTATTCTCTTTAATATGTTCGTATGTTTTTACTAGTGATTTGTTTTCAATAACTTTAAAATTTGTCTTAGGATACTTTCGTCCTTTGCCAGTTTCGATTTCTTTTTTCTCTTTTAGCCATTTGATCAAACCGCCATCCAGAATAGAAACTTCTTTATGGCCATAGTATTGTAACATCCACCAAACTCTTGGAGAACTAAAAATTCCAAGTGAGTCATAAACTACAATATGATCCTGATTAGAAACTCCTAGGTTTCCAAACATTTCTGAAAAAATATTACCTGGTAGTATTGCATGTGGAGCACTGTTAGTTTTGTCTGAAAATTCATCTATATCAAAAAAAATAGATCCTGGGATATGAACGTTTTCAAATTCCACTTTTCCAGATCGTTCTGTTCCAGGAATATGCCACGAGCAGTCTAGAATTTTTATATTTTTATTGATTAAGTTTTTTCTTAACCACTCTGTACTAACTAATGCCATATTTTTTTTTGATTTTTTGATTATAGTTTTGATGGTATTCCTCTGCTGGAAAAAAGACAGAAAATTTTGTTATTTCGGTTACAATTTTTCCTTTAAACTTGTTTTTATTCATTTTTTCTTTGGAAAGTTCGGATATTTTTTTTTGATTTTCATTAGTATAAAAAATAGCTGATCTATATTGTGTTCCTATATCTGGACCCTGTCTGTTCAGCGTAGTTGGATCATGAAGGAGCCAAAATTCATCTAAAAGATTTTCAAAAGAAGTTATGCTTGGATTAAATTCAATTTTTATTACTTCGGCATGTCCAGTAGTTCCGGTGCAAACTTGTTCATAGGTAGGATGGTCCGTGTATCCTCCAGTATACCCTACTTCTGTATGTGTTACTCCAGGAACTGAATTGTAAAAATCTTGCACACACCAAAAACATCCTGCAGCAAATAAAGCTTTCTCCATTGTCAAATATTTATACTAAGGTCTTGAACTATGGTAAATAAAATACGATGCTGTCATCAAATCAAATAGGTGCCCTGTATATGGCCATAAGTGCCATGAGCTTTTCAATCATGGATATACTAGTAAAAATTATGTCGGAGTCTTATCCAACCGGTGAACTAGTGTTTTTTAGAGGTTTTTTTGGCTTAATACCTATTTTTTTTATCATTCCCAAAGATAGATATAAAAATTTATTTCAAACTACCAAGCTAAAACTTCATTTATCCAGGGCTTTTGCTGGAACCTTCGGAATGATTTGTATTTTTTTAGGAGTTAAATTTTTACCTATTGCAGAAGCCATCACAATAACTTTTGCAGCTCCTATTTTTGCAACTATTTTTTCAATGATTTTTTTAGGAGAAGAAGTAAAAATATTTAGGTGGATTGCCATTGTTGTAGGTTTGTCTGGTGTTCTTATTATTTTAAAACCAGGGACAGAGTTATTTACTATTTATTCTATTTTTCCGCTCATGTTTTGCATTTTTTTTGGAATTATTGCCGTGTTAATTAAACAGCTTTCTAAAACAGAACCTGATTATTTAATTATAATTTATTTTACACTTTCTTTAATATTTTGTGGATCTATTTCTATGTTCTTTGATTTTAAATTACCAAATATGCAGGATTTTTTATTTTTAGTTTTGATTGGTATTTTTGGGTCCACAGGAAATATATTTTTAACCATGTCTCTTAGAAAAGGGTCTGTTTCCACGGTTACACCAATTAAATATCTAAGTTTAGTTTTTGCAACAACTGCTGGAATATTTATTTTTCATGAGATACCTCATCTAACCACTTTTATTGGAGCTTCATTAATTATTTTGAGTTCATTTATTATTTTTAGAAGAGAACAAATAAAAAAGGTCAATCCTGTGGTAACCAGACAAGTTTAATGAAGAAGCCATCTTATTGGAATTTAGCAAAAAAAACATTATCTAAAAAAGATAAAGTTCTCAAAAAAATTATTTCTACATACCGAGGAACTCTTGTTTCAAGAAGTGATCCCTTTTTTTCTTTATGCAAATCAATCATCGGACAACAAATATCTGTACAAGCTGCAAATTCAGTATGGAAAAAATTTGAATTGAAAGCTAAAAAAATTACACCTAAGCATGTTTTAGAACTTAACAAGAGACAGCTAGCTAACTGCGGATTATCAAGACAAAAAATTGAATATTTAAAAATTTTGGCTACTAGTTTTTTTAATAAAACTATTAATATTTCTAAATTAAAAAAAATGAATGATGAGGATGCTATTCAGTACTTGATACAATTGAAAGGTGTTGGAAGATGGACCGCTGAAATGTTTTTGTTTTTTAATCAACTTCGACCAAATATTTTTCCAGTACAGGATATAGGTTTATTAAAAGCTATTTCGAAAAATTATAAGACTAAATATCCTCCCAGCGCAGCTAAATTGGCTTTGCTTAAAAAAAACTGGTCTCCTTACTCTACAGTAGCTACTTGGTATATGTGGAGGAGTATAGATCCAACTCCAGTCAAATATTAAACTCCTTCTACAATTTCTAAATCTCTGGAAGTAGTTGATTTGGCAAGCGCCCAAGCATCCTGATATTCTTTTGAATGATAACAATTTAGGGCTGATTCATAGTCTTTAAATTCCCAAATTACTGTTCTTGGAATATTATTTCCTTCCAAAGTTGTATATTTGCCTCCTCTTACCAATGGTTTTCCGCCATGGCTGATGATAGCTTGAGTTGCTAGTTTTCCGTAGTTTCCTAAATTATCTTGATTTTCAATTTTTTTATAGATTGCTATCCAGTAACCTTTCATCTTAACGCTCCTTTTTTAAAAATAATAATAAACAGATTTTATAGAAAACCACATAAATATCGAGCGCTATTAGTATTTTGATATTAAATTTAATTGTAAATTTTAAGATTTGATTGCATAGATCTATTTATGAATGAAAAATTTTTTCAGAACAGGCAAGCATTAATTGTTGTAATTGCAGCTTCTCTAGTTGTTTTGGTTTCCATGGGCATAAGACAAACCTGGGGATTGTTTTATGGTTTTTTTGAAAATGATTTAGGCTTTAGCAGAGAACAGTTTGGATTAGCAATTGGCATACAGATGTTTTTTTGGGGATCGCTTGCGCCTGTATTTGGTATTTTTGCAGATAAATATGGAGCCAACCGTGTCGTAATTTTTGCATTTATACTTTATATTTTAGGTGTCTATTGGCTCATTGCAGAACCCAAAAGTGTTTTTGGTTTTCAAATGAGCTTAGGCGTTTTAGTAGGTTTTGCTTTGGGCGGAACAGCTATGTCAGTTCAGGTTTCAACTGTGGGCAAATTTTTTTCTAACAAAAACAGAACTATTGCTACGGGATTAGTAACTGCGTCAGCTTCTGTTGGTTTTTTTTTATTACCTTTATTTGCTAAATTTTCAAATTCTGAATTTGGATGGAAAAGTACTTTAGAAAATTACATTTATCTTTTGGTTTTTGGTGCCATTTGTTCTTTGTTTTTATTACGCAAAGAATATGTAGATGAAACAAATAATCAATTCACTAGAGATCAAACTGCAAGCAAAGCCTTAAAGGAGGCGTTTAGTCATAAAGGATATAAATTATTAGTTGCTGGATTTTTTGTATGTGGTTTTCAAATAACATTAGTTGCAACTCATTTACCTGGATACATACAGCAAAAAGGTTTGCCAGACTGGACAGCTGCAGCAATTTTATCTTTAATTGGTTTATTTAATATTTTTGGAACTTTGGGCATGGGTTACTTGTCGTCCAAGTTTAGTAAAAAGATTTTATTAAGCTGGCTATATTTTTTACGAGCAGTGGCTTTAATTTTATTTTTATTTTTACCTCCATCTGTCTATGTGGCTTTGGGCTTTGGAGTTGTTTTTGGAATTTTGTGGCTGGCAACCATACCTCCTACCAATGGAATAGTTGCTCAAATTTTTGGAACAAAATATTTAACTACTTTATTTGGTATCGTTTTTTTTAGTCATCAGGTCGGGTCTTTCCTAGGAGCTTATCTAGGAGGTTATTTTTATCATCAATTCGGCAGTTATGATTATGCTTGGTATCTATCGATTTTTTTGTCTATTTTTGCAGGTTTAGTTCATCTTCCTATTGATGAGAGACCAGTAGTAAGAGTTGCCGCTTAAAAAATTATTTTTTTAAAAAAATTTTAATTGATTTTCTTAATTTTTCCATCATTTCATCGATATGTTCTTTATTACATATGAATGGTGGTGCTAAAATTAAACTATCACCAATTGATTTTAAATTAATTCCATGTTCGTAGCATATTTTAAAACACTCAAAACCAGCAGTTCCAGCATTACCTTTGTTGCTTAAGTCGATAGCTCCTAACAGTCCATATCCTCTAATATTTTCTACGCCAGCTTCATTTTTAAGTGAAAATAAACTTTTTAAAAAGTAAGGAATGAGATCTCTTACTCTTTGAAGAATATTTTCTTTTTCAAAAATGTCTTGAACAGCTAAAGCCGCTGCCACAGCTGCAGGAATTCCGGAGTAGGTATAACCATGAAATAATTCAACCATACCCTTGGGCGCTTGATTGACTACGGAATCATAAATACTATCTTTAATCGCAACCACTCCCATAGGCATAATCCCATTAGTAGTTGCTTTTGCTAATGTCATAATATCTGGGGTTACATTAAATTCTTCAGCGGCAAACATAGATCCAGTTCTCCCCCATCCAGTTACCACTTCATCAAAAATTAGAATAATTTTATGTTGATCACAAATTTCTCTTAATCTTTTCAAATAACCTTTTGGTGGAACTAAAATTCCAACAGAACCTGAAATAGGCTCTACTACACAAGCAGCAATACTATCTGCTCCATATTGTTGAATAAATTTTTCTAAGTCGTTTGCTAATTCTGCTCCAGTTTCTGGTTGTCCCTGAATAAATTGATGTTCTGGTAAATGAGTATGTCGCATACGAAGTACACCAGGCATCATAATAGGATCATAACCTTTAATATTATTTGCCATACCACCAACGGACATGGCCCCAATATTCATACCGTGATAACCTTTTTCTCGTCCCACAAATCGATATCGCTTTTCATTTCCAGTTAATCTTTGATAGGTAAAAGCAATTTTAATTGCTGTTTCCACAGCAGTTGACCCGCAAATGGTGTAAAAAATTTTATTTAGATCTCCAGGGGTCTTACTCGCAATTTTAGTTGCTAATTCAAAAGACCCGCCAAAACCTTGTTGAAAAGGCTGACAATAATCTAGTTGTTCTAATTGTTTGGTGATTGCAGAAATAATTTCTTTTCTACCATGTCCTAGAGGATTGCAATAAAGACCCGAACTAGCATCGATTTGCGCTCTACCCAAATGATCTTTTAAATAAACTCCTTTAGCTCCAATTATCAATCTGGGATTTTCTTTAAAATCTCTATTAGATGAAAATGGCATCCAATGTTCATTTAAGGAATTGGGTATGACTCGATTAATTTCTTTGCTCATTCAGCATTCTCAATTTATTTAAATAATGGATATCCTTGTAAGATTTTTAATATAAATTAACAATATATAATAATAACCATTGTTATAAGTTTACTTATGTCAGAGTTAGATAGTTTTATTACAAACAAAGAGCAACTTGTTGAGTATTTTAGGAAAGGTTCGAAAAGTACCTTTTTGAAAATAGGAACCGAACATGAGAAATTTTTATTTAATGTCAAAAATAATAAACCGATTTCTTATACTGGGTCTCAAAGTATTGAAACAATATTTCAGCTATTAGAGCAGAATGGATGGATCCCCATATATGATGAAGACAAGATCATTGGTTTAACAAAAAATAATAAAAGTATTACTTTAGAACCGGGTTTGCAAATTGAATTATCAGGAGAGGCTTTAAATAATATTCATGAGACATGCAAAGAAGTAAACGAGTACTTAAAGGAAATGGCACAGGTTTGCGATCAGCTCAATATTGGTCTCTTGGGAAGTGGATTTAGTCCAAATGCCAAATTAGAAGAAGTGGGAAGACTTCCTAAAAAAAGATATGAAATAATGAGAAGATATATGCCAAAAGTTGGTTCCCATGGTCTAGATATGATGCACCGAACTTGTGGTACTCAAATAAATTTAGATTTTAAAAATGAGGAAGATTTTAAAAATAAAACAAAAGCTGCAACTTGTGTCATACCTATTGCTTTATCAATTTTTTCCAATTCTCCTTTTCAAGAATCTAAATTAAGTGGTTATTTTTCTTATAGATCCTGGGTGTGGCAGAACACAGATAAGCAAAGATCAGGTTTAATTGATTTTTTTATGGATGAAGGAAATAGCTTTGAACGATATGTAGATTATGCGCTTCATGTTCCTATGTATTTTGTTAAGCATCAAAACAAAACAATCGATGTAAGTGGAGAGAGTTTTAATGATTTTTTACAAGGTAACTTAAAAAAAATACTCAATACTAAACCCACCTTAAAAGATTGGGAGTCCCACATCTCTACTATATTTAATGAAATTCGATTAAAAACTTATCTTGAAATAAGATCAGCTGATTCTTGTTCTTGGTCTGGCTTATGCTCGATACCTGCGTTTTGGACTGGATTATTGTATGATGAAGAAAGTCTCAATCATGTTTTAGACATAACCAAAGATTGGAGCTTTGCTGATGTAAATAATGCTTATTTGGATGCAGCAAAAAATGGACTTAATACAAACTTACGTAATAAACCTATCTATCAACTTGCAAAAAATTTTATTGCAATTGCCAAAAATGGTTTAGACAATAGAGCAATTGTAAATAAGCAAAATAAAAATGAATCTATATTTTTGAATGAAATTGAAAGTATGATTAATAATCAAGAAACACCAGCATCTATTTTAATCAAAAAATTTAATGGAAATTGGAAAGAAAATATAAATAAAATTTTTGATGAAGAAGCATTTTAAGATTGCCATACAAATGGATCCTTGGAATAGGGTAAATCCTAAAACGGATAGCACCTATGTTATTGCTTTGGAGGCTCAAAAGAGAGGGTATTCTTTATTTAGTTATGTTCCAGATCATCTCTCATTAGATCAGGGTGTAGTGAAAGCTACAGGATCTTATTTTTCTTTGTATCCAAATAAAAAAAAATTTTATCATTTAAATAGAACTAAAACCGTTTTGTTAAATGATTTTGATGTAGTTTTAGTAAGACAAGATCCACCATTTAATATGCATTATATCACTGCAACTTATTTATTAGAGCAGTTATCAAATAAAACGTTGGTTTTAAATAATCCAAAATATATTAGAGATTATCCAGAAAAATTATCTATGTTTTATTTTAAAAACATTGTTCCCAGTACTCTTATTTCTAGCAATATTGATGAAATTCTTACATTTCACAAAAAAAATAAAATTTCTATTCTTAAGCCTTTGTATGGCAATGGAGGAGAGGGAATTGAAAAAATTGATCACAATTTAATAAGAAGTAAACAATTAATTAAAAAATTATTAAATCATTATCAATTGCCTATAGTTGTTCAAAAATTTATTAAGGATATTTCTAAGGGAGACAGAAGAATTATATTATTTGATGGGGAATACGCCGGGTCAGTTGCTCGAATTCCTTTGAAAAATAGCATTAAAGCTAATTTTCACGCAGGCGGCATAGCTCAAAAAACAGGCTTGGTATTTAGAGATAAAAAAATTTGTAACATACTTAAACCTTTTTTAAAAAAAAATGGACTATTTTTTACTGGAATAGATGTTATTGGAAATTATCTCACTGAAATTAATGTTACATCTCCAACAGGTATTCAAGAAATTAACAAATTAAATAATACCGCAATTGAAAAAATCTTTTGGAATAAAATTGAACAGAAATTAAAAAATAGAAGAGGCGGATAAACCGCCTCTATCTATAATTTGATTGTTAATTAATTTCTATGGTTCTTGGTTTTTTTGAATCAGGGATAATTCTTTCAAGAGAAATTCTTAATAAACCATCCTTTAATTCTGCACCTTTTACCTCTGTATCATCTGAAATAGTAAAAGATTTACTGAAGTATCTTTGAGAAATTCCTTTATGAAGGATATTTCCTTCAGCATCTTTTTGTTCAGACTTATCTTTTTTAACAGACTTAATTGTTAATAGATTGTCAGCATATTCTATGCTCACATCTTTCTTATTAAATCCTGCTAATGCCAGTTCGATATCGTACTTATTAGTTCCTGTTTTTACAATATTGTATGGCGGATAATTAATGGTAGGTGTTTCAAAAAAATCGCCTTCAAACATTTTTTCAAAATGATCAAAGACATTATCAAAACCTACGGATACAGGCCTTAGTTGATTAAATATAGATAAAGCATTCTTACTCATATTTTCCTCCTTTTATTAAGCAAGTTGTTTGCAAGTCCCATCAGGCAACCTGCAAAATTTATATAGGTGTAGTTAAAATATTTTCAAGAGTACGATTAATTTTTGGAAATAATACTTAGACAAAATGTATAATCTAGTGCGACCTCTTTTAAATAATCATATCTGCCACTAGCGCCGCTGTGACCTGCATCCATATTCATTTTAAGGAGTAGTAAATTATTATCTGTTTTGAAATCTCGAATTTTAGCTGCCCATTTTGTCATTTCCCAGTAAGTGACTCTAGGGTCCGTGACTCCTCCCGTAATAAGCATGTGAGGGTAATTTTGTTTTTTTACATTATCATAAGGAGAGTAACTTCTGATATAATCGAAAGCTTCCTCACTATTTTTAAGATCACCCCATTCTGGAATTTCAGTAACTGTTAGCGGCAATTCCTCATCTAACATAGTGTTACAAATGTCCACAAAAGGAACTTGGGCAATAATCCCAAGAAATAAATCTGGCCTTTCGTTGGCAATATAGCCCATTAATAAGCCACCTGCAGATCCTCCTTGCGCAATTATTTTTTTAGGAGACGTATATTTTTTTTGACATAAAAATTCTGCACAGCTAATGAAATCCAAAAAGGTATTTTTTTTCTTCAGCAGTTTTCCATTTTCATACCAATCTTGGCCTTTTTCTCTACCACCACGAATGTGGGCTATGGCATAAATAAAATCACGATCTATCAAGGAAAATCTATTTGCAGAAAAAGAGTCTGGGATCGTAATTCCATAACTTCCATATCCATAAAGCAACAAAGGATTATTTCCATTTAACATTAAATTTTTTTTGTGAAAAACGGTTAAAGGAATTAGTTCACCATCATGAGCATTACATAAAAATCTTTTACAGGTGTAAAGATCAGGATCAAAACCTGATGGGATTTCTTGAATTTTTTTTAATATTTTTTCTTTAGTTTTGCAATTGTAGTCAAAAATAGTTTTGGGTGTGATGGGAGAAGAAAATGAAAAACGTATCCAGTCGGTATCAAATTCATACTGGTCAAATAAACTTAAATCATAAGCTTCTTCTAAAAATTTGATTTGATGACTTTCATTCGAAGTTAAATTTTGAATAATAATTTGATTTAATCCATCTTGCCTTTGTAAATAAACGATCCAATTTTTTAAGATTAAAAAATCAAGAATAAACATGTTATGTTGATAAGCAATAAAGTCAGACCAATGATTTTTGTTATGGTTACTTTCCTTGCAACGCATAATTTTAAAATTTTTACAATTATCTGTATTGGTTAAAATATAAAAAAAACCATTTGCATGATCTATTTCATACTCTTGCTTTTCAATTCTTGGAGAAAATACTTCTAACTTATGTTGTGAATTTTTAATATTTTTAATAAAATATTCGGAAGTTTGATGGTCGCCTGTTCTAATTAATAGAAATTCTTTACTTTGGCTTAAAGAAACGCTGCAAAAAAAAGCAGGATCTTTTTCCTCAAAAATTAATTGATCATTTTTATAATCTTGTCCTATTTGGTGTTTATAAATTTTATTTGGTCGGTGATTATCATCTAATACAATGTAATAAATATGCTGGTTATCTGTATCCCAGATAATTTCCCCAGTAGTATGTGGAATTTCATTGGTTACAATTGTTTTGCTCTCTATATTTTCAACAGTAAGTAGGTAATTTTCACTTCCATTATAATCAATATTATATGCAAGGTGTTTATGATCATGGCTGTGACTAACAGAGGCTATATTAAAAAATTTTTTTCCTTGTGATTTTTTTTCTCCATCAAAAATAATTTCTTCTTTATCAGCTTGATTTATTCTTTTAAAACAAGGGTATTCCGATCCCTCCAAATATTCAGAAAAATAACTATATAACCCATCCCTGCTAGGAACTGTGGAGTCCTTATCTTTCATTCTGCCTTTTAGTTCTACAAATAAATCTTTTTGAATTTTTTCTTTGTCTTTTAATTGTTCATGAACATAATTATTTTCTTTATTTAGGTAATTTGTAACTTCTTCATTTAGTTTAGAGGGATTTTTTAAAACTTCTTGCCAATTTTTTTGTTTAATCCAAGCGTAGTCATCAAATAATTTCTTATTGTGAATAGTTATGATATTCGTTTCTTTTCTTAATTTAGGTATTGTAGTCATAACTATGAATTTAATTTTTTTTGGTATTTTAATTTTTTTAATTATATATGGTTTTTTATGGTTAATGGCTAATGCCAAGTCAGAAACATTTTCTAATTTTTTTAGATTTTTCACTATTTTAGGATCAATTCTAGCAATTATCTTTTTGTTTATGGTGGGAAGATATCTTTTGTCGATCCCCTTTTTTGCATTGATGTTTGGAGCTTTAAAAAAAAGAGTATTTAATATTTTTAATATACTTTATTTATTTAGACTTATTTCTTCTGGAAAATCTTCTAGTTCTCGTTTTTCCAATCGTTCTAATGCAAATCAGACTTCCATGAGCAAAGAGGAAGCGTATAAAATTCTGGGTTTGCAGCCAAATTGTAGCAAACAAGATGTTATCAAAGCACATAAAAATTTGATACTGCATATGCACCCCGATAAAAAAAGTGGAAATAATTATTTGGCAAGCAAAATTAATGAAGCAAGAGACACATTATTAAAATATTATAAATAAAAAATGAAAAAATTTATTATTGGATTAGCAGTAGTTTTGTTAGTGATTATCGTTTGTTTTAAATTTTTTTTTGATTCTGTTGCCAAATCATTTATTGAAAAAAATTTAAGTAAAGATACGGGAAGAATAGTGCTGGTACAGAGTGTTGAGACCGATCTATTTAAAGGCTCATTTCAAGTTCGCAATCTTCAGTTTAAAAATGATAAGATATTTTCAAGAGAAAATTTAATCATTATTCCATTATTAGATATCAATTTTAATATTAGAGAAATTTTTTCTA